>Ga0209808_1000019_pt1 | contig 85713 bp, 78 predicted proteins | sample GraSoiAngelo_157_FD_186171 | JGI IMG/M metagenome (GOLD analysis project Ga0209808, IMG submission 186171) | Grasslands soil microbial communities from the Angelo Coastal Reserve, California, USA - 14_1009_16_20cm (SPAdes) (version 2) | ecosystem: Environmental > Terrestrial > Soil > Grasslands ... | reverse complement strand
ACGAATATGCAAAAGAAGGCCGCATTCCCCTGTCACCTAAAGGCGACAGTCCCCTGCGGACGAATCTATGGATCTATTACTCGCCCTTCCAGCAATACACCCAAAAGCCTGTTCCCGCGTCGGGCCCTAGCCCCATTAAAGGACCCGTGTCAGGCTTGCAGGCTTTGAACGGAGCACAAAGAACCCTCAGGGGTATATCTGCTTTGCAAAAGCTTGTCGGCACCGCCACGTACGCCGGAGACGACACCATCGATGTGAACGGCAGTAGTTTCGCTTGCTGGGTAATTAAAACGGAAGGAGAACTGCCCGGCGGTTCTTCCCGTATAACTACGGTCTTTCGTTTCTGGATTGACCAACAGACGCACGTAATTCGCAAAATGACGGAGCGCCGGGAAGGACCGCTTCGCCCAGATCAGCCTGACGCTAACTATGTCATGCAGAGAACGACCCTCTTCCCCATGGCCGACCTTGTGCTGACGTCTTTGCCCAACCAAATCTTCACGTTTGAACCTCCGGCGACAGCAAGTCTGGTGGACAAATTTGAAGATCAAAAGGACGCGGGCCTTCGCGAATTTGTTGGCCAGCAAGTCCCCGACATGAATCTAGAGTCCGCCGATGGGAAAGATATCCCGCTGAAATCGTTTCAAGGCAAACCCGTGTTGCTTGACTTTTGGGCTACTGGGTGTGCTCCGTGCGTTGAGTCCCTTCCAAGCTTGGAGAAGCTCTACCGCGAAACCACTGGCCCTGGATTGGCGTTGCTCAGCATCGACCAGGACGAAGAGCCCGGCAAAGCAATCGAATTTTGGGCCAAGCGCCACGTGCCATGGCCCAATTTCCACGGCAACGCCGATATCCTCAGCCACTTTCCGCAACACGGCATTCCGTATTTTGACCTGATCGATGCGTCCGGCCACGTCGTCTTTTCCGCTGATGGGCTTGACGAAACGGCATTGCGTGCGGCAATTACCACGCTCGGTCCGGCCTTTGCTTCCCTACCCAAAGCCTCTCGGCCGTAGCCGTTACGCATTTTCAGCGCTCGCTAATGTTTTCTCACCGGGTTTTCTTTGCCGCTAAGCTCGCAATTCCCTGCTCCGCGCGCAACGCGCGGTAAAAAACCGTCTCCAGCTCTGGAAATGCACGCCTGAGCTCACCTTTATCCAAGAGATGCGCTGGATTCCGTGGCCCGCCCGAGAAATCCAGCTGAGCTTTTGTATACGTCTCAAACAGCAGGATTCCCTCCGGACGCAACGCCCTGCAAATCTGCGGAAACAGCGAGCGCTGCAAATACCGGATGCACAGGATCAGATTGTAACGATTCGCAGGAAGCGCAATGGATTCTAGATTCGCAAGCAGCAAATCAATGCCCGCGCGCAGCTGCCTGGCCTCATCGATTCTCTGAACGCGGCGCACTGGAATGTTCAACGCCTGTGCGCGATGTTCCAGAATGTCGAGTGCTGCCGCTGACCAATCCACTGCCGTAACGTGGCGGCCGTGTTCTGCCAGAAACAGAGCGTTTCTTCCTCTTCCGCACGCCAGGTCCAGCGCGGTTCCTGCGGGCAAGAGCGGCCAAAGCTCGGTCAGAATCCCGGCCGGTTTTTCTGCAGGCTGGGTTGCCGCCGAGCTATGCTTCGCATCCCATTCGGCTTGTCTGGAGAGCATAAGAAAGGCTCCCGAACATTGTCGTCCAGGAGCCTGGGAACTTACAAAAACTTAAAAGCCTACAATACTTAACTTACGAAAGCGCCTTCGCGCTTCCCTTTCCTGTGCCAGATTAGACGCTGAACGAGCTCCCGCACCCGCAGGTGCTCTTCACGTTGGGATTGTTAAACTTGAATCCCGCGCCTTCCAGCGTCTCGATGTAATCGATCTCCACTCCGTCTAGATACATCGAGCTCATTTGATCCACGGCCACTTTCAGGCCGTTAAACTCGAAGATCTGGTCGGCTTCCGTGGTGTTGTTCTCGAACGCCATGTGGTACTGGAAACCCGAGCAGCCCCCGCCCACCACCGCCACACGCAAGGCAGTCGGCACAGGGCTCTGCAGGTTCATGATTTCCTTTACTTTGGAACTCGCAACGGGCGTTAAACTCAGCATGATTTCTTTGGCCTCCCCGCCACGGGCCATGCCGTGACACCAATTATACTTTCATTATAGCAAAACGTCGCTCCTGTGACACCGCTCGTTTTGCTCTAGAAAACACCCTTTCGCTCGCCGTTTCGACATCTCCAAACGCTTCGCTTACAATGAGATGCGCCCATGAAGCATCCAGTTACGCTTATTCCCGGTGAAGGCATCGGCCCGGAAGTGGCCACCGCCACACGCCGCATTCTGGAAGCCGCGGGTGTGCAAATCGAGTGGGAAGTAATCTCCGGCCGCGCCGATGAGTCCACCGACCAGGGACAGCGCGTCAATCAGGCGGCCATCGATTCCGTCCGTCGCAACCGCGTCGCCCTGAAGGGCCCCATGGCCACCGCGATTGCAGGTGGTGCGCCGAGCGTCAATGTGGCGCTGCGAAAATCGCTCGACCTTTACGCCAATTTGCGGCCCGTGAAGAACCTCCCAGGCGTAAAATCCCATTTCGAAGATGTGGATCTGATCTTGGTGCGCGAAAACACCGAGGACTTGTACTCTGGCCTCGAGCACGAAGTGGTCCCCGGAGTTGTGGAAAGCCTGAAAATCATTACCGAAAGGGCTTCCACGCGCATTGCCCGCTTTGCCTTCGATTACGCTCGCCGTCACGGCCGCAAAAAAATTCATGCCATCCACAAAGCCAACATCATGAAGCTCTCGGACGGCCTGTTCCTCCGCTCGGTCCGCACCGTGGCCGCGCAATTCCCGGAAATTCAATACAAGGAACTGATCGTCGACAACGCCTGCATGCAGATGGTGATGGATCCTCTGCAATTTGACATGCTCTTGTTACCGAACCTCTATGGCGATGTGATGAGCGACCTCGCGGCCGGCCTGGTGGGCGGCTTGGGCGTGGTTCCCAGTGCCAATGTGGGCGACGATTGCGCCATGTTTGAAGCCGTTCATGGCACAGCCCCGGATATCGCCAGTAAAGGCTTGGCCAATCCCACTGCGCTGCTCCTGAGCGCCCTGCTCATGTTGCATCACCTGGGGGAACGCGCTGCCGCCGAGAAAATTGAGGCTGCCGTTCTGAAGACCTACCGCGACGGTATCTATACCACCAAAGACGTGTCTGGAAAGGCCAACACCGAGCAATTTACCAACGCCGTCATTGACGCCCTTGGGGCTCCCATCGCCCGATAGACTCCGCTGTCGATAGTCCTATTGCCCTGGCGAAAACTCATGCGGGAATTCCGTTCTAACGACCGGTTGTAAGGGCGCAGCATGCTGCGCCCGCCGCAACGCAGGCGCGGCTTTGCCTTTGGTGCTGTGCTTGGTCTGCTGTTTTTTGGTCTTCGCATCTTTTGGCGGCTCGTGCGTACCCTTCATCGCGGCAATTTGTTGTAGGAGCATGCTTTAGTCTGCCTGCCGTCAGGCACACGGGACCTCGGAATGGGCCGCGAGTCGGCGCTTAGGAAACCGAGTCTGTGGAAAGTTCTAGGACATGGCGGAGCGGTGGGCCGAACCCGCAAAGATCATAAATTCCCGCGGCGATCCGTTAGAACGAATTTACCGTGGTTAATCGTTATTCCCCCTTGTCTTTCCTCCCTATTCGTGTCACCATTCTTGCAGAACGAACGTGTCCTTTCGCACAAAGGCTCTGGTATGCAAAGAACCCGATATCCGGAACGTCGGCGCACGGTTCGACTGCCCCTTCAGATTCCTGTGAAGGTGCGGTGCCGCCTCCCCGAAGGTGAAACCATCGACTTGCAGGCTGCAACCTATGTGGTTAGCGCGCATGGGGCTCTTTTGCTCATGGATACGCCGCTCCTCCCGGGACAAAGCATCCGGCTTTTCAATGAAATGACTGCCGAATCGGTCGAATGTCACGTCACTTCCCTGCGCGAGAAGCGCGAGCGCCGTTTTGTCGGTGTTAGTTTCACCTCGCCAAACACCGACTTCTGGCACATCGTCTTCCCCAAGTCCGGCACCCGTCAGGCCGTGCGCTCCCCGCAAACCGGCGCTCTAGTTCCCCCCGGCTTCCGCCAAGACAACAATCAGTTTTAGTTTCGCCGTGTCGTTGTCGGGGCGCGTTTGTCGAGCCTGATTGGCTGCCTCACCGGGGCGCATAAATCTGATACACCATAAAATAGATAATCACTCCGGTCACCGACACGTAAAACCACAGCGGCAACGTCCAGCGCGCCATCAGCCGATGCTTGTCGAATCGCCCGAGCCATGCGCGCCGCAGTGTCACGATAATCAACGGCACAATCACGGCCGCCAGGATCGTGTGCGAGGTCAGCAGCGTGAAGTAAACCGGCCGAATCCAGCCTTGTCCGGAGAAGAGAACCGCTTTGCCCACGCGAATGTGATAGGTCACATAGGAAATCAGGAAGAGCAAAGACACGCCCACGGCCGACACCATGAAGCCTTTGTGTACATTCTTCCTCCCCGCACGTATTGCCGCGTAACCGCAAGCGAGCAGAATCCCGCTCAGCCCGTTCAAACACGCGTTCAGTGCCGCATTGGACATTGCACTTTCCCTAGCTTTCCGGTTCCTTGCCGTTACTTAGAACTCGGATTCTAACAGGTGTATTCAGGCATTCGTAGAGCGTCAGGGCTCTTTCTCTGCGGACTCTGTGTTCAGAAAAGCCTAGCAGGCTCCCAGACATAACGAAGGGCAGAGGTCTTGTCCTTTTTCGCTTAGAACTTAAAACGGATGAATTAATAACCATCACCGCGGCAACTTATCGTAGACCATCAGCCCCAGCAGCAAGGGAATATGCAGAACCGTGGCGTGCATCAGCCACTTCGCGCGCACATTCGTTTTGTTGCTCGCCGCCCACAGGCAGACCTGCACCAACCCGGTGCACACCACCAGCGCGCCAAAGAAATAGACCACTCCGGCCAAACCGAGCACGGCAGGAAGCAGACTCACGCCAACAAGCGCCGCGGCATACAGAACGATCTGCCGGAACGTGCGCTTGCCTTCGCGGTCGACGACCGGCAGCATCAGAATTCCCGCGCGCGCATAATCCTCGCGGTACATCCAGGAAATGGCGTAAAAGTGCGGAAATTGCCATAGAAACAAAATGCCGAACAGGAGCCACGCACCTCGATCAAGCGAACCCGTTGCGGCTACCCACCCAATCATCGGCGGAACCGCACCGGGAAAAGCGCCCACAAACGTCGCCCAAACCGTGCGCTTCTTCAAAGGCGTATACGCAAACAAATAGCTAAGGCACGTTAAAATCCCAAGCCCGGAAGCCAGCGCACCCGCGGTCAGGTAAAGATCAACCGCGCCCGCAACTGCGAGCGCCACCCCAAATGCCAGCGCCCGCCCGGGCTGCAGCACGCCGCTCGGCAGCGGCCTCGAAGCCGTCCGCCGCATGTGGCGATCGGATTCACGCTCGACGTAATGATTCAGCGCCGCCGTTCCCCCAGCAATCAGCAGCGTGCCAAAAATCACATGGCTCATATGCAGCCAACTAATGGGCCCGCGCACGCCCATGTAATACCCGGCTGCCGTGGTGATCAAAACGAGGAAAGACACGTCCGGCTTCGTCAACGCCACGTAGGCGTTGGCACGCGAAGCCAGAGTGAAGTCAACGCTGTGGACCGTACTCATCCCGCCGTCACCTGCGGTGCCGTCGCGGCCACTTCCCCGCCGCGCGGCACCAAGCGGTAGCACATTAAAACCACCAGCACGGAGAACGCAAACAGAATCGCGCCGCCTACCGTGTGAATCACCGTCAGCCAAACCATCACCGGCATGGGTTGCGGCGCATCGGCGCTCGTCAGGCGCGACCAGTACGCCAGCAGCCCCAGCAAAAATTGCAGGCCAAAAATCGCGTGAAGCCAAATCCGCGCTTTGCCGAGTTCCGGCGAAGCCTCAAACCGTTTGCGCAACATCACCGCCGTCCACGTGACCGTACCGAGAACTACCAGCGCCCCCGCGGCGTGTGGCCAGATCGGAATATCTTTGTGCCGGAACCCTGCGCCAAGGATCACCTGCAGATAAATCACGATCGCATTCAGGATCGCGACCGAGTGAATCGATGGCGAACCTTTATCTTCCAGTTGCGGGCGCTCCGACACCCACCACTTGCTGGTGAACACCGCAATGCCGAGCACCGCCGCGAAAACAATTTGCGCGAAGCACGCGTGAATCACCGGCAGCCAGTAGTGCAGCAAGCGAATGACAACCTGACCTCCCAGGATCGCCTGCACCACAACTCCAAGGACCGCGATCGCGCCAAACCACCGCAGCCACACGCGGCGTTCTTTCACCACAAGCAATACCGCAAGAATTAGCGTGAAGATGCCTAAGCCGCCGGCAACAAAGCGGTGAGAAAACTCATAGAAGTCCCCGCCTTGAAGCGAACCGAGCGGCGGCACCCATACGCCGTGAGATTTTGGCCAATCAATTACGGAAAGCGCGGCATCTTTGGACGTCACCAGCGCTCCAGCGACAAAAAGCAGGATGGTCCACAGAACGGTAAAAACAGCGAATTTGTGCACACCAGAATGATAGGTAGGCGTCATGTCCCCCAGTCCAACGGCAAATTATACCTGGAGTTGCTGCGATTTTGCGAAACCGAGTTCTTGGTGAAAAGGCGTTCCTTTGGGACAGCAGGCGAAGGAATTAACGTGGCAGATCGTTGTAGGGGCGCGCTTCAGCGCGTGGCCATCTTGTTGGCCCACTGTTACGAGTTACTGGCCTGCATGCTCTGGCATATAATGACCGCATGGACCACAGCAAACTCGTTTCGGTTCAAGCCTTCGGATCACAGGCTGAAGCGGACCTTGCAAAGAGTATGCTCGAATCTGCCGGCATTGACGCCATGATCCAGGCAGACAGAGCTGGCGGCATGCGCGACCATCTGGCATGGAGCGGCTTCGGGTTCAAGGTGCTGGTTCGTGAAGAAGACGCCGCTATCGCTCACGAGGTGCTTAAGTCGCCAGAAGCTGAGCTTGTCCCGGTTCAGGCATTCGGAACGCAAGCTGAGGCCGATCTTGCGCAGGGCGCCCTTCTCGACGCGGGTATTGTCGCAACGATCCAGGCGGACCCAGCCGGGAGCCTACTGGGCCTGGGGCGGGTTCGCGTTCTGGTCCGCGAGGAAGATGCCGCCACGGCTCGCGAAGTGCTTAACCTCAAGCCGCCCGGGAAGCCCACGTATAGATAAGCGGAAAGAAAACGCCAAATCTCAAACCGCCCCACTGCCCATTTGCGCCGACGCCAACCGTGCCGATGACGATCCTGTTTGGACTCCCACCGCGCGCAGGACCAAATCCTTAAGAGCTGCGATAAATAACGGCGAGTCCCCCACCGCGGGCATCATGCGGAACGTTTCGATTCCCACCTTCTCCGCATCTTCGCGCGCCTCAATGTTGATTTCATGAAGCGTCTCAATATGTTCGGTCACGAACGAAATAGGCACCACCAGCATTTCTTTGACGCCTTCGCGCCCAAGCCGCTCGATCGTTTCCGTCAACGGCGGCTGCAGCCATTTCGCCGGGCCAACGCGGCTTTGGTAACAAAGCAAATGTGTCCGCGGCCACTCGGTGTATTGCTTCGCTCCCAATTCGCATACCGCGCGCACGGTGGCTTCGATCTGCTTGGGGTACGGATCGCCCTTTTCCACGAGGCTCATCGGCAGCCCATGCGCGCTGAAAATCAAATGAATGCGGGAGCTGTCCGCAAATTGCCGCAGCACCGAGCCAATCCGCTCCACCAGCGCCTCAATGTACAGCGGGTGATCGTAGAAATGGTCGACGGTGCGTTCCGGCGGCCCGCCGTCCGGCTGTCCATACACGCGCCGCCACTCTTTCAGGCTGCTCAGCGTCGTGGCGTAGGAATAGTGCGGATACAGCGGCAGCAACACAATTTCATCGAGCGGCCCTGCCTTGCGCAACCCCTGCACCGCTTCGCTTGTCAGCGGATGCCAGTAGCGCATCGCGGTCACCGCTACCGGGTCGACGTGCGGCGACACCGCCTGCACCAAGGCCTGGCGCTGCCGTTCCGTCAGTGCTCCAATCGGCGAGCGTCCGCCGATCTCCGCGTACTTCTTTGCCACCGGAATCGACCGTCGCGAAGAAATCAATTTTGCAATCGGCCGCCGCAACAATCCCAGCGGCCCCAAGGGAATGATGTCTGGGTCGAGGAAAAGGTTCAGCAAGAACGGTTGGACGGCCTCCCGTGAATCCGGTCCGCCTAGTTGGAACAACACAATCCCGACTCGTTTTTTCCCTGCCATGCTAATGTTCCCGTCCCTAAGAATTGCCGGGTATATTTCGCTGCCTCAATTCGCTGTAGGGGCACGCTTTCGTTTACGCTGAGCTTGCCGGTCGCAAGCAGGAAACGAAAGACGCGTCCCAGGTAGATTACCGCCGGAAAGACACTATTTCCCTTTCGTCAAAAGCGCCTTCAGCCGCTCCACCTCTTCCCGCAGCGTGCTCATGCGCTGCGAGATGGAGATGTAATACACAAAGAAAATGGCCCAACCTGCAAGATATGCCGCGAGCACACTATCCAGGTTTTTCATCGAACCTCCGCTTCCCTTCGCAAATCCTCTACGCTGGCGCGCAATGCTTCCAATCGGTACCGCGCGCTCAACAGCAGAATCAGCAAACCCGTCAGCGCGCCCCACATCAATAGATACGAAACGCGCATCCGCGGCTCGAGGCCCGAACCTGGCCCGCCCAGAATCACCGGTTGCGGATGTTGCGTGCGCCACCAGCGAATCGAGAAATACACCAGCGGCACGTCCAGGAACGCGAAAATGCCGAACAGCGCGCTGAACAGCGCGCGCTTCTCCGGCTCCTCGATCATCGACCGCAGCAGCAAATAGGAAATATAAAGCAGGCCCAGCACAAAGGTCAGCGTCAGCCGCGCGTCCCAGGTCCACCAAATTCCCCACACCGGTTTGGCCCAAATCGGCCCCGTGATGAGCACAACAACTATGAACGCAAGGCCAACTTCGGCGGCGGATACGCCCAACCAATCCGCTTTCTGTTGCCGCGTGAAAACGTAACGAAGATTGGCATAAAAACAAATTCCGAACGCAAGGAATGAAGTGAGCGCGCTGGAAACATGGAGATAAAAAATCTTCTGAATCACACCCATGGACTTCTCGATAGGCGCGTAATAAAAAGCCAGGTACGCAGTGATGGCAATCAAGACAAATAGACCGATTGCCTTGACCGTGCTCTTCAACACGCCGCACCTCCTCGACCGCTGCCACTTCCCTGCTCAGACACGCGCATTCTGCCCTACTCCTCCAATAAATATTCGCCGAAAAGCCATAGTGCCGTCAAAAAAACCACGTCGAAGCCGGCGAGAAATCCCAGCCAGTCCACCCGCAACCCCGGGTGCTCCTCGAGAAGCCCGCCAGTGGCTTCCGTGCTGGCAAGGAGAACTGGCGTCAACAGCGGCAACAGGAGCAGCGGCAACATGAGTTCGCGCATACGCGCCTGCGCCGAAATCGCAGAAAACGCCGTGCCGGGAATTGCCACGCCGAGGCTGCCCAGAAACAAAACGAGCACCAGTTGCGGAAAGACCGCCAGGATATGCACGTTATAGAGAACAGCGAAAATCGGCAGCATCAATACTTCTGTCAGCAGCAGAAACAGCGTGTTTGCGCTCAGCTTGGCGAGAAAAATCGCAAAGGGATCGCGTACCGACAGCCGTAGCGCGCTCAACGTATCGTTATTCTGCTCCCGCAGGAAGCACGGCTGCAGCATCAGCGAAGCCGCGAACAAAAAAGAAAGCCACAGCAGACCGGGACCAAACCGCCTTGATTCGCCGGCACTGGGATCGAAAGTGAAACTGAAAAGCACCACAACCACCAGAATGAACACGACGGTCGTCGTCAGCAGTTCGCGCGAGCGGTACTCCGTGCGGAGCTCCTTCCCCAGCAGCACGGCCGCATTGGAGAACAGCGCCATTCAGGCTCCAGCAAACGTCAGGATGGAATGGAGATTCGCTCCGGTTTGCGTGTCAGCCGCTACGAAGCCAGCATCGAGGCGAACCGCGCGCGTCGCCAGCGCGGAAACCTCGGATTCGCCGTGCAAGCTCATCAGGATCGTGCGCCCGGCGTCCCGCATCCGCCGCAACGTGTTTGCTAGCCAAGTAATTCCTTCCGGGTCGAGCCCCGTGGCTGGCTCGTCAAGAAGCAATATCGACGGCTCGTTCAGCAACGCTCGCGCGATGGCTACGCGCTGCCGCATCCCGCGCGAAAACGTGCGCACCAGTGACTTGCGCCGCTCGGAGAGTCCGACTTCATCCAGCAGCGCCGCAGCCCGTGCGCTCGAATCGGCAATTCCCTGCAGCTTTGCGAACAGCAGCAGGTTCTCTTCCGCGGTCAACTCGTCGTAAACCATCGTGGCATGGGCCACAAACCCGGTTTGCGTGGCAAAGTCGGCCGGTTCGCCGCCGGAGGTCAAGAAGTCCAGCTGGCCGCTCGACGCGCGGACCAACCGCGCCGCAATCCGCAGAAGCGTCGTTTTCCCCGAGCCATTTCTCCCGGCAAACGCCACCGACTCCCCCGCGCGAATTTCCAAACGCACGCGCCGAAGGGCGTAAAGGCTGCCATAACGTTTTTCTATATTCTCGAAGCGGATTCCTGTGGGGGTAAATGCCGGCGCCGTCACCGGGCGACCTCAAGGATGGCTCGATGCCCGGTTGCGCCTGGACACTGGTTTGTTCTGTCGTTTGTTTTCATACACTTACGAACTGTCCAGTTTGTAAATACTTCTTGTTGATCACCATCCAACCCTGCCAGGGCGTGGCTGTGTACCCCTCTCCGCGCGGACAGCCTGAGACGTCGGTTACCGACCACCTTGGACTGTCCTTTTCTGGTTGCAACTTTGAACTTTCGACTTCGTCGAGCGCGTTGGAGGCCTTTAGCCCCGTACCAGGTCCCTTAAGATCTTCTCCGCCTTGGCGCGTTCCCGTGCGTAATCCTCTTCGGTGATCGTGCCTGCCTGGTGCCGCAGTTCGAGCCGGAACAGACTCTCCTTCAGCGCATCGAGACTGGTCCCGATGGCCCTGTCCACTTCCGACAGACTTCCGGGGCCGTTGTTGGGGGCTTTCGCTGCTGGCACCGCCGGTGCCAACGGGGCAGCGGTGGCGACAGACGGCGTCTGACCGGCTGCCACCGGAGGTTGCGCCTTGGGTTTCTTGGCTTTCCCAGCGGCCGGGGCCACTCCCGCTGCCGCCTCCCCTGCGGCAACGGCTACAACCTGCTTTCGAGACAGCAGGTAAGCCAGCACTCCAAACACAACCGCAAACCCGCCAAGCAAGGGCCATTTCATGGCGTCGAGCCTGCCTGGGACGGCTTGGACCGTCGCGCCCCCGGATTCTGCGCCACTATCCTGTGCCTCTCGGCCCTGCCCCTGCTGTCCCTGATCGGTCCCGGCGCCGGCATTTGCAGGAGCCGTCCCCGAGACATTTACCGCCACCAACGTCCCCGCAGGCACATCTTGCCGCAGGTACAGATTCATTCCCTGCTCTTGTCCGGCAGGCGCGAATCCGTCGCCGCTCACTTGCATGCTAGGCGGCGCCACGAGCAAGAGCCGCCCGCCCGGATAAATCGTCGAAATCTTCAATGCCGCCGAATTCCCCGTATACGGCAGATCGTAGGAGTAACGCACCGAATTGTCGCCCGGCCGAAATGCAAACGCGATCGAATACCGATTCTTCTTCTTGTCGATCGGGAGCTGCCGTACCGGCATTCCCGCCGGCCCAGTTGCGTCCACTCGGTCCAGTTGGCCCTGTTCCGGCAAGGCAAAATCAAAAGTTCCATCTGTCCGGAAATATGCTTGCGGCGGCTGTGACTTGTTCTCGACCTGATATTCTTCGGCGACCTTTAAAGTCGTGCCACTGGGCTGGAAAATCACGAAATGCGATGGAACGTCAATGATCTTGGGATCCTTGGACGGCTCGTAGATTTCGAGCTGCACCATGGCGCTGCTATTGCCCGGCGGCACCGCGGCATTGAAACGGACGCCGCGATACATGGCCTGCACCAGCATCGGCTGCCCGCCAATATTGGGATTGTCAAAGCCAAACTCGCCTTGCGCGCCGCTCTTCGCGTGCGCAACTTCCTGCATGCCGCCCATCGGCTGGACCAGTGTCAGTTCGACGCCGGCAGCAGGCTGGCCCGTCGTGCCGTTCTTCACTGTTCCGCGCACCGTTCCCGCATGCGCGACGCCAGTTGACGCCAAGGCCCACGCAAAAGCCAACGCGGCAAGAATACGGAGTCGAAAACCGCAGCGCATCATTGCGCGCTCCGGTCGGCTGGATGCACGCCTCGGGGCCGACGTACTTGCGCTTCGGTTACTTGATCGATTTCGGAGAGCACTAGGGCCGCCTCATTTTCTAAAGCTGTTTTCATGGCCTCAAAATCGCCGTCGGAGTATTTTCCCGAGCGGTATTCAAACCGCAAATCCCGCAGATTGTCATAAATCGTGTCGCGCCGCTCGAGCAATTGATCGAGTTTCGTGCGGCCCGGCGCAAGGTCAGAGGCGTCCGGCTGAATATAAAAAATGAAAAGCGCCACGGCCACGGCCAGCATCAGGCAGGCTCCGAGCACCGCCCAATCTACCGAATCGGCCAGCATCGCTGCAAAAAGAGGCGTCAGCACCACAGGTCAATCCTCCGTCTCGCGCTCAGCCAGCTTCCTGGCTCGTTCCAAAAGTTCCGGAGGAATCGTCCCCGCAGCAGCGGGGCTGGCCGCGGGTTCGGAGGGGTTCTTCTTTACCCACCGTGAAATCACAAAAATCACCAGCAGCGCCCCGAGAACCAGATAAGCCGTCGGCATAACCCACGCCACCAGACTAAATCCAGATTTCGGCGGCTCTGCGTACATGGTGGCTCCGAATTCCTGCACGAGTGCTTGCATAATCTGGTCATCGGTTTCGCCCTTGGCAATATGCTGGTCGACCTCCTGCAACACCCCTTTCGCCGTGGGGCACGGACCGGAGAACTCGCCGCCGGGATGCGAACAACCCGCCGCCGTCATGCTGCACGAGCCGCACATGCATTTGACCTTCCCGCCGATTAGCTTCGCGCGGGCGGAAAACTGCTCCGCGCCGGCTGGTGCCAGCAGCAACGGCAGGGCGGCAAATCCCAGCAGGGCAGCAACAGCGATCCAGGAACGGCCTTTAGTCATGGCCCTCTCGCAATGCGACGGACGAAGTGACCGCATGTGGCAGCGGGTGCACCGCGGAGGGCTGTTGCGCGGGCGCCAAAACCAGCACGGAGCGGCGATTCGGCAGCAGCGCGATCAGCGTCCCAAACACCACCGTGACGCCGCCAAACCAAATCCATTTCACCAAGGGGTTCAGGAAGGCATGAATGACTGGCAACTGCGCATCCGGATCGATTCCGGCGAACACCACGTACAAATCTTCCTTTAACGTCGAATAGATGGCCACCATGGTGCCGTTTTCCTTGTTGGTGAGGAAGTTCCGCTTTTCCGGAAACAGCATCATCATCGGCTTGTTGTCGCGCAACACTTCGACCAGCATGCGTTGCGCCGTGTAATTCCGTTCCGGCTTGGTGTCCACGCCCTGCAATACCAGGGTGTAAGGGCCAATCTGCATTGCATCGCCCATGTGCATACTTTTCTGCACGTCGCGATTGAAAGCCGCGCCGGACAAGCCGATAAACACGAACACCATGCCAATGTGAATGACATAGCCGCCGTAGCGGCGCGTATTGCGCATGGTCAGGTCAATGGCGCAGGCAGGATACGAAGCGCCCGAACGCGCGCGAATCACTTTGGCGCCGCGATAGAATTCCAGCAAAATCGTGGAGGCCACAAACATGCACAGAATCAGACACACCACCGAGAAAAATTCGCGGAATCCCAAAACAAAAGCCACCGCGCCAACCACGACTCCGATGAGCAGCGGCCAGCCGAAATTGCGCTTCAAGCTTTCCGTAGAGGTTTTTCTCCACGCCAGCAGCGGCCCAACCCCGGTAAGGAACAGGATCAGCAGGCCGACGGGAATGTTCACTCGATTGAAGTATGGCGCGCCTACGCTGATGCGGTTGCCGGTGAACCACTCGGAGAAAACAGGAAACAGCGTGCCGGAAAGCACGGCAATGCAAGCCACGAGGAAAAGCAAATTGTTAAACAGGAAGCTCGACTCGCGCGAAACTACTGAATCTAAATGGTTCTCGCTCGCCAGGTAATCACGGTTCTTCAGATACGCGCCGAAGCAAACCAGCAAGGTGATTCCCATGAACGCGACGAACCACGGCCCGATATTGGACTGCGCGAACGCGTGCACCGAGCTGACCACGCCGCTGCGCGTGAGGAATGTCCCCATAATACATAACAGGAAGGTGCAAAAAACCAGCCACACGTTCCACACTTTCATCATTCCGCGCTTTTCCTGCATCATCACCGAGTGCAGGAACGCCGTGCCCGTCAGCCAAGGCAGCAAGGACGCGTTCTCCACCGGGTCCCAGCCCCAATATCCGCCCCAGCCCAGCACCGCGTACGCCCAGTGCGCCCCGAGCATGATGCCCAGCGACTGAAACATCCAGGCAATCATCGTCCACTTGCGGGTTAGGTGAATCCACTTCTCACCGGGGTAGCGTGCGAGCAGCGCCCCCAGCGCAAAAGCAAACGGAATCGTAAAACCGGTGTACCCCGAATACAGGTTCGGTGGATGAATCACCATCTCCGGATATTGCAGGAGCGGATTCAAGCCGTTTCCGTCGGCCCGCGTGAAGTAGCTCAAAACTCCGTCCGCTCCCGGCACGGCGAGAGCTTTGAATGGGCTCTCCACAAAATTGTTCAGCGTCAAGAAGAAGATTTGCACGCCGGCCATCACTACGCCGACGTACGGCATCAACTCGCCATTTTTGTTGCGGTAAGCGATCAGAACGGACAGCACATAGACGGCCAGCAGGAAGCTCCAAAAGAGCAGCGAGCCTTCCATGCCCGACCACAGCGCCGCAACTTTATAAAACGTGGAAAGGTCCCGGTTGCTGTGCGAAACCACATACGCGATGGAGTAATTGTCGGTGAAAAACAGATATACCAGGCTGAAGGTAGCGAGAAAAATCAAACCGCACGTGGCCATGCCCGCCTGGCGCGTGCTTTTGACCAACAGTGGGTGACGCGTGATGATTGCCGCAATGCCTCCGACAAAGGCATACACGGCACACGCCAAGGCTAGCAGGAGTGCAAAGGACCCAAAGACATCCACGGCGACCCCACCTCTCCCCCGGTTTCCCCGGGTGTTTTACATACTGCTTGGCTGGCTGGAACTTGCTGCGGCGCCCTTAACATCTCCCCCAGGAGCCGCCTCATATTTGGAAGCGCATTTTGCCTGCACATGCTCCGCTGCGAACTGGCCATCCGCGCCCAGGTGGCCCTCCACTAGGGCCTGCGATTTGTCCACAAACGTGTCGGGCAGCGGATCGCTTCCTGCATAGCTTACGGGAAGGGCTTTGCCCTCGCCCTCCAGCACGAAATCCACGCGCCCCGCAAGCCTCCGGATGCTGCCCACCGCCACGGTGCCGCCAACGCGCATGCGCTGTGATCGCTCGTAGCTCTTCAAAGTCTGCAGTTCTGCAATGGTGTGGTAGTACGTCTTGCTCTCGCCATACCCGAGCCAGGCGAGGAACGCCAGCGCCACTAGAATGATCCCGATGCCAATGCCAAATTTAGCTTGTTTCTTCATTTTGGCCTTCCCGCCAAGCCCAGACTGGTTCTTTAAGATTTGATTCTACCACAGCCTAGAAGGCCGTCTATCTCGTTGTAGGGCCGAGAAGTACAGTGTCCAACATCTGCTCCGCCCTTGTACTTCCGTTCAGTTCCCTTTTGCCGGCGCGAGCAACTCCCGGAACCGCGAAAAACTCGCTTCTCGGCCCGTTGGGCCGAATAGAAAGGGCTTCCCCTCATCCACGACAACAGGACAGTTTAAGCTTAATGCAAGAATATCCTGCACGGCGGACAGAGGGAGCTCTGTGACCAATATCACACGCCCCGGTTTTAATGAGCGCCGGATGCGTGAGGCCAGCGACGGGAGATGTTCGCGCAGCAAAATTGCCGTCTCGTCTGTTGAGCTATCCCCATTTTTCAGAGGGCATTCCAGAATGTGCGCCAGAAAGAAGCCGGCAGCCTGAAACTCCGCATGGGCGGCCTCCGCCGGCTTTCCCGCGAACGAAATTCCGACGGCGCGCAGCAATTGCGCGGCTTCTCCGCGGAACTCTCCTCTGGGGGAGTAGAGATAGTCCGCATCCTCCCGAGGAGCAAGGTTACCGAGCAATAGTGTCTGGATGTGCACCGGCCGGTACCGCGTGGCCCATTCCAGCCGCTGCAGCCTCCGGGCGATATGCTCAGCCGACGCCACTTGCCCGCATCCGTCGCACCGCAGAGATGCATGATTCGGCATGTCCAGGTAAATCGTAGAGGAGATGCAACCTAACTGCAAATCAGCCCAAGGCGTTGTGAGCGCATGGGGAGCCTCCAGAAAGAGAGGCGTCCCAGTTTCTCACTTGGCCTTCTTGGAAACTTTCGTGAAACAGAGCTCAGCCTGCCGCGTTATAGCCTTAGAAGTGGAAGTAAAGGGATGCCCAGGGACCGGGTAGCCGAGCAGGGCGACTGCGCGGCGCCATGGATGGCGGCCACCCTGCGGCTTCTGCGATGGCCTTGCCTTCTTCGGGCTACGCGGGGAAAATCTCTATTTCCAGCAAGGTCGTGGCGATATCAAAGTCGGCGCGAAGTCAGCGCTTCCGGCAAGGGGTGACCGATGCACGCACTAATGCTGTTCGTTCAAGATTTGCGGCTCGCGTTTCGCTCGCTCTCGCGCGCCAAGGGTCTCTCTCTCACCGTTATCGGGACTCTGGCACTCGGCATCGGCGCGAACGCCGCGATCTTCAGCCTCGTTCGCGGCGTGCTGCTTCGTCCGCTGGTGAACGCTGACGAAAATCGCCTCATCTACATTCAGCAGAGCGCCAACGGCATGGGCATGGATAATGCCTATTTCTCCGTCCCCGAGATTCAGGACCTCAAGGCCAGCGTCCACTCCATTTCAGAGTTCGGCGACTTCTCTCAAATCGGGTTTACGATGGTCGGGCTAGGTGAGCCTCGCGAAGTTCAGGCTGGCGTCGTGGGAGGCAACTATTTTGAAGTCGTGGGCCTTCATCCCGTACTCGGCCGGCTCATCGGACCCCAAGACGACGGTCCCAAGGCCGCCGGCGTCGTGGTTCTCACATATCCTTTTTGGAGCACGGTTCTCAAGAAAGATCCTTCCGTTATTGGCAAACAGGTCCGCCTGGAGAGCTTTGACCCGCGCACTGCCACGGTCATCGGCGTCCTCGAGCCCTCCATTCCTTATCCTGCGGATACTGCTATCATTGCTAACATCGTCACCAGCGCGCACCACCTCTCCGCCACCATGGTTACGGGCCGCGTGCATCGCATGACGGATCTGTTCGGCCGCCTTGCTCCCGGAGTCACGCTCGATCAGGCCCTGGCCGAGTTGCGCTCCGTCCATGCCTCAATGAAGAAAGACCACCCCGCGGAGTATCCCGCCCGTGACGACTTCCGCATTGACGCGAGGCTCCTGCGCGATCAGATCACCTCCGGCGCTCGCACCGTCCTTCTCGTTCTTCTCGCCGCCTCCGCGCTTGTTTTCATTATCGCTTGCTCCAATGCGGCAAATCTTATCCTCTCCCGCACGGTGCGCCGCGAAGGAGAGCTGACCATCCGCGCGGCTCTCGGCGCCAGCGGCGCGGCCCTCCGCCGTACGTTGCTCGCCGAAAGCCTCGTGCTCTGCACCGCCGGCGCCGCACTCGGTGTAATCACCGCGCGTCCGCTTCTTGATGTTCTTGCCCGCTACGCCTCGCGCTTTTCCGTCCGCGCCCTGAATCTCACGGTGGACTCAAGCGTTCTTTGGGTCGGCGCCATCCTCGCGGTGATTGCCTCAGTTCTTCTTGCTTACGTTCCCCACCTCCCAACCGCCAACTCGTCGCAAGCTCCCAACCTTGCCAGCGGCAGTATCCGCATTACAGGAAGCACCAACCGCCGCCTCCGCGTATTCGCCGTCGTGCAGATCGCAGCTTCCTTCGTGCTGCTCGCCGGCGCCAGCATGCTTCTGAAGACGCTCATCGCCATGCAGACCGCAGAGACGGGTCTCGATATGCAACACGTCCTGGCCGTCAACGTTCCCGTGATGAGCTACCAGAAAACGCCGCAGCAAGTCATTGATTTCTATAAGGAAACGATCCGCCGCATTGAGAGCCTGCCGGGTGTGATCAAAACCGCTTACGGCATGGCCGTTCCCTGGCGCGATGCCGGCAACTATGGCCCCGGCCTGCAATTCTCAGGCGATGACCACGTCCATGGCGAAAATGATCCTCGCGCTAATTTCCGTGTCATCTCACCCGGATTCTTCGCCGCGCTTGGCGTTCCCATTCTAGCGGGTCGCGATTTCAACGACCTCGACACCCAATCGAAAGAGCCCATCGTTGTTGTTAGCGAGACTCTTGCCAAGCGCATGTTCCCCGGTCAGGACGCCATCGGTCGCCATGTCTATTGGACCGATCCTGTGTTGCAATTCCTCCCCGGGTTTAAGTCCGAGCAGGAGCGCATTATTGGCCTCACCGCCGATATTGACGACGAACACGTAGTTCCGCGGCCCACTCTCACCATTTACAGCACGTTTAACCACGGTCCGATGTTTGGCGGCCGCCTCTTCATCCACACCAGCGCAAATCCGTATTCGTTGGTTACGCCGGTCACCCAGTTGATTCGCGGCATGTCCGCCGAGCAGCCGGTGGAGCGGGCCGCCACTCTCGAAGACATCCGCGCCGAAGTTCTAACGCCGGATCGTCTGAACACGGTTGTTTTTGGTATTTTCGCGGGAGTCGCGCTTACCATCGCGCTGGTCGGCGTAGCGGGAGTTCTCGCCTTTTCCGTCAGCGCACGCACGCGCGAATTTGGCATCCGCCTCGCTCTTGGATCGCCTCCGCAGCGGCTCCTCGCCGGAGTTATCGCCGAAGGTGCCGTCATGGCCGTCGTGGGACTAGTGGTGGGGACCCTCGGCGGATACTGGCTGGCCCGTGTCGCGGCGCACTACTTCACTGACCTGCGCATGCCTAGCGTTTTGCCCGTGGTCGGCTCAGCGATCATCCTTCTCGCCGCCGCGGGTATCGCCTCGGCCATGCCGGCAGCCCGCGCCGCCAGAATCGACGTCATGCAGGCCCTGCGCTCCGATTAACTTGCACGCGGGCATGCCAGTGCACAGAAAACTGAGCCTGCAGTACGTTGCTCAGTCACGGCAGACAACTTCTAGAATGCGCGCTTAAAGTGAGAGGAAAGATCGAGTTGCGGAAACTCTTCTGATCCCTTACATCCTTAATTCATTACTTCCGCGTCGGCGGGCAGCTTCGAGCGCAGGCACCACTTGAGCTCCTGGCTTATCTCCAGGATTTCCATGCCGGGCATGACGATAAATTTGCAACTGAGCATCTCGCGCGGCTCGTCGTCATCGGGCAATTGGCAAGTCACGCGGCAATACTGGCAATCCTGATTCCAGCAGAACCGTCCGTAAGGAATCGTCTCCGGACTGATGAACTGAAAGCAGCGCAGCAGCGAATTGCGATCCGGCACCTGAAACTTCTTCCCTAAAATTGTAATCTCCACCAGCTTTTCGTAGGGACGGAAGGGCTCCGACATGACGATTCCTGTTCTCTCTGGACCTGCGGGGTCCTCAAAAAATAGAGCAGCTAGCGCCAAGGGCTATCTAGCTACGACTCGCCTGGGTGACTGCCTCCACAGCGTAGAACGCAGAATGCAAGGGTACAACGTCGCTGCTCGTGCGCGTTTCCAATGTGCCAATGGGCCGACGCTGCGCTTAAGTCAGCTGCTTGCGAGGTCAAAGAACTGTCCCATCTTGCGAAACTTTTCATAGCGCGCGTCAAGCAATTGACGAGTGGGTTCATGGGACAGCGCGACAAGCTGCCGATCCAGAACTTCATCGAGCAAGCGCGCCGCAGCTTCATGATCCGTGTGCGCGCCGCCGTCGGGCTCCGGAACAATTTCGTCGATGATTCCCAGATCCCGCAGGTCTTTCGCCGTAATCTTCATCGCTGCGGCTGCCGTTTCTGCTTTTGCGGCGTCGCGCCACACAATAGAAGCGCAGCCCTCCGGCGAAATGACCGAATAGAAGCTGTGTTCGAGGATGTTCACTTTGTCACCGACAGCAATCGCCAGCGCTCCGCCCGAGCCGCCCTCGCCGGTTATGGTAACAACGATCGGCACAGGCAATCTCGCCATTTCGCGCAGATTCCGTGCAATGGCTTCGCCCTGCCCGCGCTCTTCCGCATCGATGCCGGGATACGCGCCCTGCGTATCCACAAAGCTAAGGATCGGCCGGCCGAACTTTGCCGCGAGTTGCATCACGCGCAGAGCTTTCCGGTAACCTTCCGGCTTCGGCTGGCCGAAATTCCGCGCCAGGCGCTGCTTGGTATCGCGGCCCTTTTGGTGACCAATCACCGCCACGGGACGCCCGTGATATTTCGCGAGCCCCGCAACAATGGCTTTGTCGTCCGCGAAGCCGCGATCCCCGTGCAATTCCATGAAATCTGTGAAGAGATAATTCACATAGTCCAGCGTGTACGGCCGCTGCTGGTGCCGTGCTAGTTGCGCGCGCTGCCATGCGCCCAAGTGCGTGTAAAACTCGCGCCGCAACTCGGCCACTTGCCGGCGGATGCGCTCGAGCTCCGAGTCGGCTTCTCCATCGCCTGACAGCCGCCGCAATTCTTCGACATCTTTCTCGAGATGGTCGATTACTTTCTGGCGCTCGGCCTGCTGTTTGTCGGGGTTGTCTTTTTCCTTTGTTCTCATGCGCTTACCGAAGCTACCGCATTTCCACCGCAGACTTGCCGGATCGCCGCCACCAATTCCGGGGATGGATTCACGCGCTGCTGCGCGCGCATCACGGCCAGTGAGCCATCCGGGCGACACAATTCGAAAATCACCGGGCAGTTACCCGGCGAATCCGCCATCAGCTCGGTCAATCGATCCATGGCCTCTTCGCTGAGTTTCCGCAAATCCAGGCGCACGCGCAACTCGCCATTGGCCGGCCGGTCTGCAATATCCTGGAGCAACCGCGCGTCTTCGAGTGAAAGCCGCGTTCCGGCCTCTTCCACCTGGACGCGAACTTTTACGAGCAGCGGCTTGCCGGGTTTCAACATTTGCTCCAAGCGCCCAAAACTCTCCGGGAAAGCCAGCAGCTCCTGAATTCCCGTCATGTCCTGAATCGTAAAAATGGCCCAGCGCGCGCCTTTCCTCGAGCGCATCGGCCGGCTGCTGACAATCAGCGCCGCGATGGTGATCTCTTTCCCGTTGCGCTGCCCTTCGACCTGGTCGAGCGATACGACTTTCAAATCCGCCAGGCGCGATGCGTATTTTGCCAGTGGGTGCCCGGAAACGTAAAATCCCAGCATCGCATATTCGCTGGCCAGACGCTCTTCTTCACTCCAGGGTTCCGCTTCTTGCAGCTGAAAAGGGATCGGCGCTGGTGCAGCGGCCGCCATGAACAATCCGTGCTGGCCGGACTCGCGCATCCGCGACGCGCGTTGCAGCGTGACAAGAGCTTCGTCCACAGAGGCGAGCAGCGCTTCGCGTGGCCCAAGCGAATCGAGCGCGCCCGACTTGATCAGGCTCTCGAACACGCGCTTATTCAAAAAGCGGGATTCAATACGCTCGCAGAAATCGTAGAGCGACTTGAACTCGCCCTGCGCCAGCCGCGAATCGCGAATGGCTTTCGCCGTGTTTTCCCCTACGTTCTTGATGGCCGCAAGACCAAACCGGATGGCTTCGCCCACCGGCGTGAAGTACAGATCGCTTTCGTTGACGTCCGGTGGAAGAATCGAGATGCTCATTCCCCGCGCCTCATTGATGTACTTCACCACTTTATCGGTGTTGCCGGCTTCCGACGTTAGCAGCGCAGCCATGAATTCCACGGGATAATGCGTCTTCAGATAGGCCGTCCGATATGCCAGCAGTGCGTACGCGCAGGAATGCGACTTGTTGAAGCCGTAGCCCGCAAATTCCTCCATCAGATTGAAAATCTTCTCGGCTTTTTTTTCGGGGATTTTGTTTGCCGCGCACCCGGCCATGAACTTTGCGCGCTGCGCCGCCATTTCCTCTTTCTTTTTCTTGCCCATCGCGCGGCGCAGGATATCCGCTTCGCCCAGCGAGAAACTCGCCAAGCGATTGGCGATTTGCATCACCTGTTCCTGATAAAGAATGACGCCGTAAGTTTCCTCGAGGATGTCTTTTAACTGGGGCAATTCGTAGGCGACTTGCGTCTTGCCGTGCTTGCGGTTGATGAAATCGTCGACCATGCCGCCCTGGATGGGGCCGGGGCGGTAGAGGGCGTTGAGCGCGGTAAGGTCTTCGATGCGAGTCGGCTGGTAGCGGCGGAGAATGTCACGCATCCCGTGCGATTCAAACTGGAAGATGGCGGTGGTGTCGCCGCGGGCAAAAAGTTTGTAAGTTTCCGGGTCATCCAGGGTCAGATTGTCAGTGTCCATTTTCACGCCGCGATTTCGTTCCACCATGCGCGCGGCATCGTGCAAAACCGTGAGCGTCGTCAAGCCAAGAAAATCCATCTTGAGCAGGCCGACACGCTCCAGCGCGTTCATGTCATATTGCGTGGTGATTTCATCTTTGTTCGATTTGTAAAGAGGGACGACATCGGTGAGTGGCCGCGGCGAAATCACCACGCCCGCGGCATGCGTCGAAGCGTGGCGCGATAAACCCTCGAGCCGCAACGCCACGGCCATCAGTTCTTTCAGGTTCTCGTCGGAATTGACCGCAGCTTTGAGTTGCGGTGCTTCTTCCAGCGCGGTTTCCAGTTCGATGCCCAGCGTGTTCGGGATCAGCTTCGCGAGCCGGTCTACTTCCCCATAAGGAATATTCATCGCGCGGCCGACGTCTTTCACCGCCGCTTTCGCCGCCATCGTTCCAAAAGTGATGATCTGCGCCACGTTCTCGCGGCCGTATTTCTGGGTCACATAGTCGATCAACTCGCCGCGCCGCCGCATGCAGAAATCAATGTCGATGTCCGGCATGGACACGCGCTCGGGGTTCAGGAAGCGCTCGAAGAGCAAATTGTATTGCAGTGGATCGACGTCCGTGATGCGCAGTGCGTAGCTCACCAGGCTGCCGGCGGCAGAACCGCGTCCCGGCCCCACCGGCACTCCCTGCGCGCGTGCGTAGTGAATGAAATCCCAGACGATCAGGAAGTAGCCTTCATAGCGCATCTTCTTGATCATTTCGATTTCCGCAGTTAGCCGGCGCTCGTATTCCGACAGCGGATTCCGCAGGAAACCTTCTTTCGCCAGGCGCTCGAGGTGCGGCACGCGCGTTGCGAAGCCTTCGCGCACTACCTTCTCAAAATAGCTTGCGGAGTCGTATCCCTTCGGAACCTGAAATTCCGGAAACGGATTCGAGATGCGCTCGATTTTCACGTTGCAGCGTGAAGCGATGTCGACCGTGCGGCTCAGCACCTCGGGAATCTCGCCAAAAATCTGCGCCATCTCCGCGGCGCTCTTGAAAAAGAATTGGTCGGTGGCGAATTTCATGCGGTTCGCGTCGCCCATGGTCTTGCCGGTTTGAATGCACAACAAAACTTCCTGAGCGTGCGCGTCTTCATGGCGCAGGTAGTGGCAATCGTTGGTGGCCACCAGCGGAATACCGGTTTCTTTCGAGAGGCGAACCAGCTCCGGATTTACGCGCCGCTCGATATCGATGCCTTGATCTTGGATTTCCAGAAAAAAATTGCCTTTACCGAAGATGTCCCGCAAGCGGTAGGCATTCTCTTTGGCTTGCTCGTACTTCTGTTCCACAACTGCTTCGGTGACAACGCCGCGAAGGCAGGCGGAAAGAGCAATCAGTCCTTTGCCATGTTTCGCAAGCAGTTCGTAGTCAATGCGCGGCTTGTAATAAAAGCCTTCGAGGAAACCTGCGGAAACAAGCTTGACTAAATTGTGGTAGCCTTCGGGCGATTCGCACAGCAGCACCAGGTGATTGGTGCCGCGCATCCCCGGCTCTAGGTCCGCCTTATCCGGCCCGCCGTTGCCATTCGTTTTTTCGCCTCGGTCGTGCCGGCTGCCCTTGGCGACGTAGACCTCGCACCCGATGATGGGCTTGACGTCCCGCTTGCTGGCTTCGTAGAAGAAATTCGCTGCGGCGAAAAGATTGCCGTGGTCGGTGATGGCCACGGCGGGCATCTTCTGGCGCGAAGCCTCATCGAGAAGCTCAGAAGTCTCGCAAGCCCCGTCGAGCAGGCTGTAATCGGTGTGGACGTGGAGATGAACGAACTGGGGTTGCCCCATGGACTTCAATTTTAAATCTTGCGGCGAAGAAATGCATTACTCATTGTCAGGTTTCCCCTAGGCACGCGACTGCCGAGTCTGCAAACGCTTTCTAGCGGTGGTGTTTCTTCTCGGTCGGAGTTGCGTGCCGGACATGAGCCTTTGGCGCCGCGTGCCGGCCCGCAGATCTCGCGGGCGCCGTCTTTGCCTTGGAATCGTGTTTCGTTTCCGCTTTCTCTGCGGCTTGCTTATGGCCCGGTGCAGAGGCGCTGACCGCCGCGTCGTGTGCCTTAATCACGTGCTTTGCCGGCTTTTTTTCTTTTTCCTTCTTCTTTGGTGGTTCCTTGATGCCGCTCAGCTTGCGCAGGATTTTCTCGCGCTCCTCCGGCGTCTTCCCTCGCCCGGCGAGCTGTATGGCAAAAACCTGCTCAACGATCTGGTCGAATTTCGCCCCCCGGGCCATGCCCAGTGTCTCCAACTCGTTCCCCACCTGCGCCAGGCCGTTGCGAATCGGCCGCCACTTGTGCAGGTAGGCGCGAATTTTGGAAAGCGCGCCGCTGTTGCTGGACTCCGCAAGCAAATAAGCCATTTGTTCCAGCGGCAGCTTCTCGAGAAACCGGTAAGCATCTACTGGCGCCTGCATCTTTTTCCCAACCAGTTCTTTTTGGGCGGCGAGCGCTTTTTCTTCGAACGTCAGCACAGATTCCAGCTCCGCAGCGCGGAAACCGGCTTTGGAAAGCACGCTCGAGAGCTCGCGATCTTTCAAGCGCCCCAGGATGGCCAGCAGCATCGGGGTGGCCAGGCGGGGCCGGAATCCTGCGGTGAACAAATCCTCGCGCACTCTCATCAAGCGGTTGATGGCATCGTAGTCGGGATGTTTCTTGGCCAAAACGGGGCTGATCACTTCCAGCAATTTGGCTTCTTCCCATGCTTTGAGCACCACGGTCGGCCGCTCTTCCCGGGCCACGGCGTGGAGTTCGCTTCCAGCATCTTCGGCTTCGATGGAATGATGCAGGTTGCGCTCAATGGCCAAGTCGAACCACTCCTGGGTGCGCTGCTCGACTTTGAAGCCCATGCGCGCGGCAAAGCGCAGCAAGCGCAACAAACGCAGCGGTTGGTTCGTAAAACTGTGGATGCTTAGCGCCCGCGCTTCCGCGCGCTCGATGTCGGAGAGGCCATTGGTCGGATCGAGCAGCAGCCCACGGGAGGCTGGGTTCAAGGAAATGGCAATGGCATTCAGCGAAAAATCGCGCCGCCGCAAGTCTTCCATAATCGTGGACCAGCGAATTTCCGGTCGTGTTCCCGGACGCACGTAATAATCGTCGCGCGCCGCGGAGATGCTTCCCTCGCAGTCTCCTGCAAACAGGACTTCAACGTGGCGGTACTTTTCGTCTTCGAGCAGGACTTTTGCGCCGCCCTTCTCGAGCTCACGAGCGATGCGGGACGGGTTGCCCTCCACGGTAAAATCCAGATCACGCAGCGACGCCCCGGTGATCAGATCGCGTACCGTCCCGCCCGTCAAATACACGTTGAACCCTAGCGCGGCAGAGAGCTCCTGCACGCGCATCATTGCCGCCCGCTGCTCGGGCGACAGCCGGCTTTCCAGCAAAAACATGTAATCTGGCATTGCGCTCCTTCTGCTTCAGGGTGTCCGCGTTTGAGACCGCGGAGGCACCCGCAATGAGCCCTCGACCTGCCGCGCTATGCGCGCGGGTGATGCGCCTTGTAAATCTGTTTCAACCTCTCTTCCACGACGTGCGTATAAATCTGCGTCGTGGAAATGTCCGCATGGCCCAGCATCAATTGCACCGACCGCAAATCCGCGCCGCGCTCGAGCAAATGCGTGGCAAAGCTGTGGCGCAGCATGTGCGGCGTGAGCGCCACGCGCAATCCGGCGCGCCGCCCGTAGGTGGAGAGGATCTTCCACACCCCAACCCGGCTGAGAGCCCCCCCGCGGCGATTGACGAACAGCGTGGGGCTGGTCGTCGCCTTGCCGACCAATTTTGGCCTGGCGTCCCGCAGATATTTTTCCACCATGCTCAACGCTTTCTTCCCGACGGGCACAATCCGTTCCTTGTCGCCCTTGCCGATGCAGCGCACGCAGCCCACTTTGGTGTCTAGGTCGCTCACGCGCAAACTCACAAGCTCAGAAACGCGCAGGCCCGCTGAGTACAGAACCTCGAGCATGGCGCGGTCGCGCAAACCGAATGGCGTCTTCCCGTCCGGTTGCGCCAGCAAGCGTTCCACTTCTTCCAGCCGCAAATAGCCGGGCAGAGTTCGCCGGATCTTCGGCGATTCCAGATTCACCGACGGATCTGCGAGGATCAACTCATGAATTCGGGCAAAACGGAAGAAATTCCGCAAAGACACCAAATGCCGCGCCACGCTCCTGCTCTCCAGTTTTTGCCGGTAGAGCCGTGCCAGAAAATCAACCAGGTCGTCCCGGCGGACCGCCTCCAAAGTGAGCTTGCGCTTCTGCGCAAAGTCGCTGAATTTCATCAGGTCTCTCCGATACGCAGACACGGTGTTCGGCGACAGTCCTTTCTCGACCCGGATGTGCGTCAAAAACGACGAGATGGCGGCAGATAGTTCCATCATGCCCCCGCGTAGCCGCCTTCGCCGCCTGCCGTCCGGCGACGAACCGCAATTCCGTAGACTTCCTCGATCTCATGGCAGCGGAAAATCCAAGCAAGCGCGAGGTAGAGCACCGTGGCACCGGTGATCAGCCCGGCAAATACCAGCAACTGAACAAGGAATCTGGAATGCACGGTAAAGGCCGTGTAGTGATTCCCGAGCCAGCAAGCCACGCCCATGATGCCCGCGCACAACGAAATCTTCGCGAAAGAACGTACGACTTCCATGATGCCCATCGAGCCGTACCGCAATCGAAAAATGATGAGCAGCGCAAAGAAATCAAAGAAGGTGGCCAGGGCCGTCGCCAACGCGGGGCCGCCATTTTGAACACGACGAAAAAATACTTCCAGGAACAGGATGTTCAGTACGATGTTGATGACCAGCGAGATGGAGGCGACCGCGACCGGTGTCTTCGTGTCTTTTGTGGAATAAAACGCCGGCACCACCAGCTTGACCGTGGCCAGCGCCGGCAATCCGATGGCGTAATAGAGCAGTGCGCGCGCCGTTAATCGCGTAGATTCCGCGTCGAAGTGCCCGTGCTGAAACAGCACGCGAATGATCGGTTCGCGCAAAACCATCAAGCCCAGCGCCGCGGGAATGGTGATGAACGCCACGATGCGCACCGAGAAGGACAGCGTTCTCTTCAGCGACTCATAATCTTTTACGGCGGCCTGGTGGGACATCATCGGAAGGATTGCTGTGGCCACCGCGATCGCGTAGCCACCGAGCACCAACTCCATGACGCGGTCGGCGACATACAGGGCTGCGAGACTCCCTGCAGGCATCATCGCCGCCGTGGCAAACTTGGTGTCAATCAGGAGGTTGATCTGGCCAATGCCGATTCCGAAAAGGCGCGGAAGCATCAGGCGCGCTACCTCGCGAATCGCCGGGTGGGAGAACGAGATGCCGAAGGTGAAGTGCATTCCCTTCCGCACGAGGGTCGGGACCTGAATCAAAAATTGCAGGACTCCGCCAATGAGAACTCCGACGGCCAAAGAGGTAGCTGCATCCTTGAAATGATGCCAGACGATTCCCACCGAAAAGAGAATGGTGGCAACGTTAAGCATGACCGGTGTGGCCGCGGGCAAGCCAAAAATGTGGAAGCAGTTAAGGATCCCCATGGCCAGCGCCGCGAGGGCCACAAAAAAGAGGTAGGGGAAAATAATGCGGTTCAAGTCCACAGCCTGATCACGAGCAACGTTCGCACCCGAAAACAAGTTAACCACCGCCGGCGAAAACACCATCCCCAGGATGCTGATGAGCGCAGCGACCAGAGCCAGCGTCCAGAACAGCCGGTTGGCGAAGTCCCAGACATCTTCCCTGCTCTTCTCCTGCATGTAGCCCGAAAAAACCGGGATGAAGGAGGCGGTCATGGAGCCTTCGGCGACCAGTCTACGAAACAGGTTGGGAATGCGGTAGGCTAGGACGTAAGCGTCTGCGGCGAGCGTGGTTCCCAGGAGTAAAGTGATGCGCTGGTCGCGCACGTAGCCGAGGACGCGGCTAACGATAGTGACCAGGGAGATGATCGAAGCCGATTTTAGGATATGCTTTTTATCGGTCAAAGGGCGGTGCTCCGGCGTCCCCTAACCCCAATGAAAACAACAACTTGACAGGAAAAACGTGCTTAACATAACATATATCGCGCCAATTGGCAAATTTGTGACTCCCCAACCCGGGAATTACCAGTCTTGAAGACCAAAGCCCCCGCGTCGACGCACAAGAAAGTGGTCCTTGTGCTTGCTGACCGGAAAGCCCTGCGCGGCTACTTGAATCCTGCCCGGCTCGGCCAACTGGACCCCATCGATCTGCTCACCCCGGAAGGCGAGCATGTCCAATTCCCTGTCGACAAGATCCGTTCGATCTATTTCGTGCGCGAGTTCTCGCAAGAGTTCGAACTCCAGCGCAAAGCATTCCTGAGCCGCCCTAAGCTCGACGGTTTATGGGTAAAGCTGCGATTCAACGACGGGGAGACTCTCGAAGGCGTTGTTCCGAACGACCTTCTATCTCTGTTCGATCATGGACTGCAGATTACGCCGCCCGACTTGAACTCCTCGACGGATCGGATTTTCGTGCCGCGCGCGGCGCTGTCGGAGGTGATCGTGCTCGGCGTCGTGGGCATTGCACGGCGCAAACCGGCTGCCGCATCGGCGGCTGCCTCCCAGACGCGCCTTTTCAACGAATAAAGCGCTAGGGGCGCTCAGCTCTATCTTTGTTCTCTGTCCTTGCTTGGACCCTTGGACCTTCCCTGTCCCTTTGCGCCCTCGGCTTTCTCTGCGTTATCTTTCATCTTTCTTTTCCCTTAAACTCTTGAGCTTCAGACTCTAGGACTTTCGTCAAGTCTGCTGGAGGTGTGCTCCATGAAACTCGCCGAACTCGCGCAAAAACTGAGCTGCCGTCTCGAAGGGCCGCCCGAGCTGGAAATTTCCGGCGTTGCCGGCATGGAGCGCGCCGAACCGGGCCAGCTCACGTTTCTGGCCAACCGCAAATACTTTGCGCTGCTTAAGACGACGCGCGCCTCCGCCATCCTAATGGAAGAAGGTGTGGCCATCGACCGCGACCCGTCGCAGCCCTCGCTCGCCGCCCTGCGCTCCGCAAATCCCTATCTGGCGTTTGCCCAGGCCATTGAACTCTTTTACCAGGCCCCGAAGTATGCTCCCGGGATTCACCCGACGGCGGTCATCGCCAAGACCGCCAAGATTGGCGAAGGCGCGCATATCGGACCCTGCTGCTACATCGACGAAGAAGCCGAGATCGGCCGCAACGCCGTGCTGCACAGTTTTGTAACTATTTATCGAGGCGCGAAGATTGGCGATGATTTCGTCGCTCACGCCCACGCCGTCGTGCGCGAGCACTGCCGCATCGGCAACCACGTCATTTTGCAGAACGGCGCCGTCATCGGCGGGGATGGTTTCGGCTTTGCTAAACGCCAGGACGGGACTTGGTACAAGATGGCGCAATCCGGTCCCTCGGTGCTTGAAGACGACGTAGAAGTGCAAGCCAACGCCTGCGTGGACCGCGCCACGGTTGGCGAAACCCGCATTCGGCGCGGCGCCAAGCTCGATGACCTGGTGCTTGTGGGTCACGCTTCGAGCGTTGGCGCGAATACTCTGCTCTGTGGCCAGGTTGGCCTTGCTGGCTCGACGAAAATCGCGAGCAACTGCATCCTGGCAGGACAAGTGGGGACCGCCGGCCACCTCACGGTTGGCGACGGCACAGTCATCACTGCCCAAAGCGGGGTCCCCAACGATGTTCCAGCGCAAGCGTTCTATTCGGGCTATCCCGCCGTCGAGAACCGCCAGTGGCTCAAGATGATGGCAGCACTGAATCACCTACCCGAATTACAAAAGCGCGTGCGGGAGCTCGAGGCAGAAGTCGAGCGGCTGAGGCAGCGCTGACTGCTGCTGGCAAAACAGGATTGGTTTACCGGTTGGGAGCTTCAGGCCCGGCACTTAGTGAACTGTAGTTGCAGCCTTTGCCGCGCTGGCCGTTTTCTGTGCCTGGATACCAGCGACAATTCTTTTGCGAAGCCAGGCCGCTGAGGCGCCGCAGGCGGCGCGAACGTTCTTAGCGAATGCCCGGCTCGATCGGTAGCCCAAATCAGACGATAGTTCTTTCATCGGCGCGTTCGGCCTGGCTAGGAAAAGCCTGGTTAATTTAGCAATCAAAATGTCGTCCTTGAAGTTGCTGAATTTAGACCCCGTCATCCCGGTGACGACGCTCTCAATTGTGCCGGGATCGACTCGAAGTTCTCCCGCCAGATCCTCAAGCGAATGGGCGGGTGTCTTGTCCAAGTGTATGCAAATTTGCGCAAAGAGCAACCTGGGGTCGTAGTGCACGAGCTACCTCCCAGAGTCGACTTTCGGCTTGCTTTCCCCTGGCGGGACCTTGGAGCGGCGGTCAAAGGGCAGGCCACCTCCCATTTGTCTGTACCCGAAATAGATGATAGCTCAATCAGGCATAAACCTGATATTGGGCTCCGTTGCTTATGGGCAGGGGCCTTATCCGGGCAAGCCCCTGACGCGTTTTTGGTTTTGGCTAGGTGCTAGGATGCGCCGGGGAAACCAAGCGGCTTCTGATCAGGGGGCAGCGCCGCGGCCATCGCGTCATGCACTTTTTGGTTCAAGACGTCGCGCTCCTCAAATGAGTATTGCGAGGCGTCAATGGGCTCCAAAAACTCGACCACAATTTCTCCCGGGTGAATCACCAGCGACCTTTTTTCCATGATGTGGTGTGCCCCGGAACACACCATCGGCACAATCGGCACACCCGCTTTGATGGCCATCACCACGGCGCCCTTTTTGAATTCCTGCAGGCGCCCATCCGGACTACGCGTCCCCTCCGGATAAATCAAAAACGATTGTCCTCGCTTCATCGCTTCGCTGGCTTTCTCGACGCTGGCAATCGCCGATTCACGATGGCTCCGGTTGACGGGGACGAAGTTGACTGACCGGAAGGCTTGTCCCACGATGGGCCACTGGAAGAGAGATTCTTTCAGCAGGACTGCGATCCTCCGCGGGATGGCGCCAATCACCGCAGGCGCGTCCGCTGCGCTGGTGTGATTCGCGGCAAAAAGACAGACGCCTTTGGGGATGCGCTCCGCGCCCTTCACGCGTACCCGCACCCCAACCGCCCGGACGAAAAACAACACTCCCTTGAGCCCTGCCCAATACACGGGGTTGGGATTTTTCGTTAACAGCGAATACAGAATCACCGGCGGACCAAGGATTAGGATGTAGAGAGATAAGAAGACGGCGATGAAAAGCATTCGCAACATGCGCAGCCTAGACTCTCTCCCATCCTCTCCTGGCCGGTCAAACGCGCCGGCAACGGGTGTTCCGACCTATCTCCGTGAAGCTGCCGAAGGTTCGCCGCGCAACAAGCCTCCCCGGATGTTCCGCGCCTTCTCGCTGGCCTGCGAGTTTTCAAAAACCGCGTAAACGGTTTCTTTGATCTCCCCGAGAGGGAACTCTAGCGCCATCTCTTTCTCGTCGCGGCGAACCTTTAGCCGGAGGACCTCTCCCGGCTTTTGCTCATAGACCCAGCGCGCGATACGACGCGGCGGCTCTCCGCCGTTCCAAGAAACAATGGCGTCGCCCGCGCGCAAGCCCGCCTGTGCCGCTGAGCTTTCCGGCTCTACACTTCTTACTGTCAGCAAACCGCTTGCATCTCGCTCCGCGCCAAAGCCCAGGGTGGCTCGCCGTTGCTCCGCGGCTCGCAACTCCAGTCCCGCAAGAGCGAGAATCTGTTCATACGGAAACGGCTCCGTGCCTGCCACGTATTTCTGAAAAAACTCTTCGAACGAGCCGCCCGCCACTTTCTCGGCTTCCAAGCGCACGTCCAAGCTGTCACGATAAAATTTCCCTTGCTTGGCGAAATCCTGGTTCATGGTGCGAAGCACGTCGTCCAGGCTCTTCACGTTGTTCGTACGGTCGCGAATCAGAATGTCCAGCAAATCGCCAAGCACTTGCCCCTTGGTGTAATAGGAAACGCTGAATTCCGGCTGATTGTAGAGCGGATATTTTTCCAGCCAGGCGTCTAGGCTCGATTGCTCCGCGCTCTGCCAGCGATTCGCCAGGCGGCCTTCGAGTTCCGTGATTTGCTCGCCCAGGTCTTCGTAAAACCGTTCCTTGTCCCAGATGCCGCTGCGCACCAGGGTGTAGGAGCCGTAGGTGCTCGTTACGCCTTCCGCGAACCACAGCGCGCGCGTGTACTGCTCCCTGGTGTAGTCCACCGGCTCGAGCGTTGCCGGCCGGATGCGTTTCACATTCCACAGATGGAAAAACTCGTGCGCCGCAACACCAGCCAGATATTCATCCGATGACACGCCGATGGCCGTGGAGTACGAGTGCTCCATGCCCCCGCCCCCCGCGCCTCTTCCAATGTGCAGCAGGAACGTGTAGTGATCGAACGGCGCGCCGTCCATGAGTTTTATTTCATACTCGCAGATCCGCTTCAGCCCTTCTTCGACAAGTTTCCGCCTCCATTTGTCGCCGTGAACCACCACCGTCACTCGCGGGGACACTCCGGGCAGATCGAATTCCTGGAAATTGCCGATTTCGATCGGGCCGTCCACAAGGGCGTCATAAGTCGGCGACTTAAAAAAGAATGCGCGAGCCCCGCCCATAGACTCGATACCGCCGAACGAGGCGCTTTGCGCCCGCCAGTCACTCGGTGGGTTCGGAAAGTCGAGCAGCACATTTTCCGCTCGCCGATCGGGGACGTACATCAGAATCATCGCTGGATTGATGAATGCGTGTTCGCCGTTGAGTTGCGTTCCGAAGGGTCCGACCTCATCCCAATACGTCGCGTAGCGAACCGTAATGGTGTCGTTTCCTTTGATCCGCCAGGTCTGCTTGTCGACCTTTTCGATGGCTGCTTTCTCTTGCCCCATGAAGGCACCCACTTGCTGGACGTGCGCGCCGAAATCGCGAATCTGATATAGCGCATTCCACGCGGCCATTTGCACGGTGACTTCGCCTTTAACGTCGGGAATGGTCATCGTCACCTGGAAGAGATGCTGTTCCGGATGTCCGAGGGAAACGCTGTATTGAATGGTGGCTTCGCTGGTGGCTCCCAACGCCAGCAAAACCAAGAAATGAAGTAGGAATGGAAGTTGAAACCGCTTCCAGGCAGGAAGAAACCTCACCGGACTTCCGCCTCGCTGCGAATTTGCCCGGCTGAGCCGAGCTTCTTCAGCAACTTCTCGCACAAGCCGTCGAAGCTGCCATTGGACATGATGAGTAGCAAGTCGCCTGCTTTCGCCGCGGCAGCCAGATGCTCGGCAATCGCATCGGAACTCGAGAACACCTGTGCGTCCTTTCCGAGCTTGCGAACATCGGCGGCAACCGCTTCTGGATCCATGCGATTGTCGTCGCCCAACTGCTGCGCGCGGTACACGCCTCCCAAAATCACGCGGTCTCCAAGTGCCAGTGCCTTCGGTAAGGCCTCTTGAAATACTTTGCGCCGCATGGAATTGGAACGGGGTTCCAGAATGGCCCACAGCCGCCGCCCCGGCCACCTTGTTCGTGCCGCTTCGATTGTGGCCTTCACGGCCGTGGGATGATGCGCAAAATCATCGACCACCAGAACTCCGCCAATTTCGCCCTTCACGTCCATGCGCCGCTTCACGCTGCGGAACGTCGCCAAGGCTTCCGCAATCTGCTTGGCGCTGATTCCCCGCCCGTGCGCAACCGTCATTGCTGCCATAGCATTCAAGGCATTGTGCTTGCCCGTCGCGGTCAAAGAAAAATCACCAAACAGCGCCCCTCGATGCTCCACGCGAAAGCTCATCCGTTCGCCTTCCACAGCAAATTCTTTGGCCATCCAGTCATTTCCGTGGCCGAATCCGTAGGTTTCGACAGGGCAGTAAGCCTTCTCCGCGGCGCGCCCGAGCGCCGGCCCCGACTCCTCCGTGTCGCCCCAGATCACCACTCGCCCCCGCCGCGGCACAAGATTCACGAGCCGACGGAACGCCAGTTGGTAGGTCTCGAAGTCCGGATAAATGTCCGCATGATCGTATTCCAGCGACGTCACGATCAAATCATCCGGGTGATAGTGAAAAAACTTCGGTCCGCGGTCCCAGAACGCCGTTTCGTACTCGTCGCCTTCGAGAATGAATTCCTCGCCGCCGCCCAGCCCATAGCTTTTTCCGAAATTCTCAGCAACGCCGCCAACGAGAAAATTCGGCTTCTTCCCTGCCGTGTGAAAGATCCACGCCAGCATCGCTGTTGTGGTGGTCTTCCCGTGCGTGCCGCTCACTACAATCGAGTGCTTCCCGGGCAAAAACACTTCTTCCAACATCTCCGGCAGCGAACGATAAGGAATCCGTCGGTCCAACACTTCTTCCACTTCGGGATTCCCGCGCGCAATGATGTTTCCAATCACCGCCAGGTCGGGCGCGGGCTGCAAATGCGCCGCGTCGAACGAGTGATAAAACGAAATCCCCAGACTCTCCAGCAAAGTCGACGCCGGTGGATACACTCCGGAATCCGATCCCGTCACGCGAAAACCATGCTCGCGCAGCATTCCGGCGAGCGGCGCCATGGCCGAACCGCCGATTCCAATCACATGAACGTGCTTTGTTTCCTTCAAGGGGTCACCGCCGGTTCCAGAAATTCCAATGTTCCTTCGCCTTCTGCATCCAACCGCGCCTTGATGCCAAGCGGGAACGTCAGCATCGGCCGCTCCGTGTGTCCCACGGCCGCGCCAAACACGATAGGAATTCCCAATGGTCTCAGAATGCGTGCGCAAACTTCTCTCACGGTTGGCGCCCCCGCCACAGCCGGCGGGCTGTCCGGGAATTCTCCCAGCACAATTCCTTTCACGCCCTCAAATTTTCCGGCCTGCTTCAGATGCATCAGCACGCGATCCACTTGATACGGCTTCATACCGCGGTCTTCCAAGATCAGGATAGAATCTTTCGTGTCCAGTTCCCACGGCGTCCCAATCGTCGCTTCGACCAACGTCATGGCTCCGCCCAGGACTCTTCCCATAGCTTGCCCGGTCAGCACGGCTTCCCCTTTTAGACGCAACTTCCAACCTGCTTCTGCTTTTCCAATCGCTTGCAGGAACGAATTGTCATCATAGCCTTTCGCCGCGCGGGCGCCGGCATTGATTCCCGCTGCCACCATCGGCCCATAAAAAGTCACCCAGCCGCATTTTTGCCAGAGATAAATCTGCAGGGTGGTCAGGTCGCTGAAGCCAATTACGCTTTTCGGTTTTTCCAGATTCTTGGCGAGATCGAACTCCAACAAATAATTCGATCCGTATCCTCCACGGAGCGCCACCAGGCCGTCAATTTGTTCCGACTGAATCCCGGAAAGAAATCCGTTCATGCGGTCCAGGGCGGGACCCGCAAAATAACCGTCAGCCTTGCTGTCTTGGTTTGCGACGACTTGAAAGCCCTGCCGCTTCAGTTCTGCGAGTCCGGCAATCATTTCCACAGAGTCCGCTGGCGACGCCGGAGCAAAAACCGCCACCCGGGAACCTGTTTTCAATGCTTTCGGTTTTCGCGGAGACCCGTTGCCCACACTCATTCGTGGCGACCCTCGGCCGGCACCACTTCCGTGATTACGCCTTTGCGGTTGAGCTGGCTTACAATTTTTTCCTGCTGGCTGTGGCTGACCACCGATTCGAATTCCACGACGGAGTTTCCTCCTGCCATGGACACGCGGAAATGTTGCATTGGCGCTTTCATTTGCGCCATCAGTTGCTGTATTTCCGTGGCGACGCTTTCCGCCTGGCTCGTGGTGACCCGAAAAACCATTGGCCTGCACTTGAGATCGAATCGCTGCGCCACCCATCCCAGGCATACCAATCCAAAAAGCACGAGAGCCGTTGTATAGGTGGCGATGGCGTATAGCCCGCCACCCGCGGCCATGCCGATGGCTGCTTCCACAAAAATCGTTGCCGCCGTAGTCATCCCGACGCGCCCGCCGACCTCCCGGATAATCGCTCCCGCGCCCAGAAAGCCGATGCCTTGGACAATGTTCGAGGCGATGCGCGTGCCGCTGGTGTCGCCGAACAAGCGGGCGAGTTCTGCGGAGAGTATGGTGAACAGCGCCGTAGCCAGGCAGACAAAAAGGCTCGTGCGCATGCCTGCGGGACGGCGCCTCAAGTCGCGTTCAATACCAATGATGGCGCCCAGCACCGCCGCTACCGTCAACCGCAGGAAAATTTCACGAAGAGAGAGCATGGCTCCGGCGTCTCAACGCGCCCGTGTGTGATTCTAACTCGCTCAAAGTTGGAATTGCGTCAGTTTCGCGAAGTGCCGTGCTCTGGCGTGTATCTCTTTGCTGGTCAGGTGCCGCAGCCGGTCCAAGCCGAATTTTTCCACGGCAAAACTTCCTAGCACGGAACCGTAGACCACGGCGCGCCGCAAGGACGCATCACTTTTATCCTTGCTCCCCGCAAGATAACCCATAAATCCTCCCGCGAAGCTGTCGCCCGCACCGGTAGGATCGTGCGGCTCTTCCAGCGGAAACGCCGGCACGCAAAACACGCCTCGTTTGTCCACCATCATCGCACCGCATTCCCCGCGCTTGACTACCAAAATGCTTGGCCCCATCTTGAAAATATGCTTCGCGGCGCGCAACAGATTATGTTCGTTGGAGAGCTCGCGCGTCTCCGAATCGTTGATCATCAGAATGTCGACGTGCTTCAGCGTTTCGCGCAATTCCGCGTTAGTCCGCTCGATCCAGTAATTCATAGTGTCCATTGCGGCGAGCTTGGGTTTTTTTTTGACTTGATGAAGGACGTCGCGCTGCAGGTCCGGCGCGATATTCGCCAAAAAAACGTATTCCGAGGTGCGGTACTTCTCCGGCAGCTTTGGCCGGAATTCCGCAAACACATTTAATTCCGTAGCCAGCGTCACGCGCTCATTCAAATTTTGCGAATAGCGCCCCGCCCAGAAAAACGTCTTCCCGGGAGCGCGTTCTAATCCGTCCAGATTAATCGTTCGCCCGTGAAAAATCTGCGCATCGACTTCCGTGAAGTCGTCTCCTACGATCCCCACCAGGTTCACATGCGTAAAAAAACTTGCCGACACTGCGAAGTAAGTGGCCGCGCCGCCCACGGCACGATCCACTTTGCCGTAAGGACTTTCCAGGGCATCGAACGCCACCGATCCAACGACCAATAAGGACAAGCGTCTCTCCTAGGAACTATATTTACCAATGATGGCCGCCAACCGCTTCTTTGTGGCCGTGGGGACGAGCTTCATGTCGGTAACCAGCGCATGCTGCAGCGCCGCGTCACATTTGCACGAACGCGCCGATGGCAGCTCGCGGACCGCGGCTCGTAGCACTTTCTGCGCATTCTCGGCATTCTGATTCAACGTCGCGATAATCTGCGCCGCCGTGACCGATTCATGGTCGGGATGCCAGCAGTCGTAATCGGTGATCATCGCGATCGTCGCGTAGCAAATTTCCGCCTCGCGCGCGAGCTTCGCTTCCGTCAGGTTGGTCATGCCAATCACGTCGAACCGCAATTGGCGATTGACTTCCGCCTCCACCAGCGTCGAAAACTGCGGCCCCTCGATGCAGATGTACGTCCCACGACGATGCACCTTCACGGTTTCTCGCGCGCATGCATCCGCCAAAACGCCAGACAATTGCCCGCATGTGGGATGCGCAAACGCTACATGGGCCACGAGGCCATCGCCAAAAAACGTCGAAGCGCGATTCTTGGTACGGTCGAAAAACTGGTCCGGCACCAGAAACTCTCCCGGCCGCAAATCTTCTTTCAGCGATCCGACGGCGCTCGCGGAAATAATGCGTTCCACGCCCAGCAGCTTCATCGCGTAAATGTTCGCTCGGTAATTGATTTCGCCTGGCAAAATGCGATGCCCGCGTCCGTGCCGCGCCAGAAACGCCACGCGCTTCCCTTCGAGCGTTCCCAGCACGAGCGCATCTGACGGCTCGCCGAACGGCGTCTTCACGCGAATCTCTCGTGTGTCCGTCAGCCCGCTCATCGTGTACAGCCCGCTTCCACCGATGATGCCGATCGAGGCCTGTGCCGCGTTCACTTTGCCTTTTCCCGCTTTCTTCGACGCCATGCTTCGCTGCTCCTTACCTCTCAAGCCCGCTGCGCTTCAGTATTTCGCTCACCGCGGTAAACGGATCTTTCTTTCGCTCCGCGACTTCTGCCGCCAAATCCGCCAGCCGCTTCTCGCCGGCCGTCCCTCCCAGGGCGCGTTCGATCAGCCGCGACTCCAGCAGTTCCACCAAACGCTTCTTCCAATGCTCCACGTGCTTCCGTTTCCGTTCTCCGCTCGTTTCAAAATGTGCCTGGAAGTTCTTCACCGCCAACGCCAATTCTTCGATTCCCTTGTTCTCTGTGGCAACGGTCCTTACCACCGGTGGGTGCCAGCCGTCCCGCGGCATCACCAGCGAAAACATTGCCAGGAGCTGTTGCTCCAAGCGGTCTGCGCCTTCGCGATCCGCCTTGTTCAACACGAAAATGTCGCCAATCTCCATTAACCCAGCTTTCATGTTTTGAATGTCGTCGCCCAGCCCTGGCACTAGCACCACGACTACGCAATCCGCCAGCCGCACAATGTCAATTTCGTCTTGTCCGACGCCGACGGTTTCGATCAGTACATGCTTTTTCCCCGCGGCATCCAGCAGCAGCGCTACTTCCGCTGTTGCGCGTGCCAGCCCGCCCAGAAATCCTCGCGTGGCCATCGAACGGATGAACGTTCCTGCGTCACCCGCATGCCCCTGCATGCGAATTCGGTCGCCGAGGATAGCGCCACCCGAATACGGACTCGTTGGGTCCACTGCGATCACGCCGACTTGTTCTTGAGTTTTTCGGTGAAAGGCCGCCAGGCGGTCCACCAGTGTGCTCTTCCCCGTTCCCGGCGCGCCCGTCACACCGGTCAAATACGCATGGCCCGTATGTGGAAACAGCAGCCGGAGCAACTCTTCCGCTTCCGGCGCGTGATTCTCGATGGCTGTAATCGCGCGCGACACCGCGCGCACTTCGCCTGCGCGCACCTGTGCAGCCCATTGATCAACTGCCACGACGGGTACGGTCATGCCTGTCCTGGGGAGCTTTTCCGAGAGACGGAATGCACTCGCCTATTATTTCTTACCAAGGAGTTGGCGCGCAATCACGAGGCGTTGAATTTCGCTCGTTCCTTCGCCAATGGTGCACAGTTTCACGTCGCGATAGAATTTCTCCGCCGGGTAATCCTTGATGAATCCGTACCCACCATGAATCTGCACGCATTCATTCGCCACGCGCACGGCCACTTCACTGGCAAACAGCTTGGCCATGCTCGATTCCTTCGTGAACCGCACGTTATTTCTGTCCGCCAGCCACGCTGCCTGATACACCAGCAGCCGCGCTGCTTCCACCTGCGTAGCCATGTCCGCCAGCTTGAATTGCACCGCCTGAAAGTCGCTGATGGTCTGCCCGAATTGTTTCCGTTGCTTCGCGTACTTCGTGGCGGCTTCCAGTGCCCCTTGCGCCATGCCTAACGCCAGCGCCGCGATGGAAATCCGTCCGCCATCCAGGATCTTCAGGCTGCCTGTGAACCCGTCGCCTTCCGGCCCCAACATGTTTTCCTGCGGCACGTGGCAATCGCGGAACGTCACCTCCGACGTGTCGCTCGCGCGCATGCCCAGCTTGTTTTCCTTCTTCCCCGGCTTGAACCCCGGCATGCCCTTTTCCAAAATGAACGCGCTGATGCCGTGTGATCCTTTCGATTTGTCCGTCACCGCCATGGCGACGCAAAAATCCGCGTAATGCCCGTTGGTCGTAAACGTCTTCGCGCCGTTCAGCACCCAGCCCTTTGCGTTGCGCGTTGCCGTCGTTCGCGTCCCGCCGGCGTCGGAACCGGCTTCCGGCTCGGTCAGCGACCACGCGCCAATCGCTTTTCCCGACGCCAAGGGCACGAGATATTTCTTCTTCTGCGCATCCGTCCCGAACTTGAAAATGTGGTTGGAACACAGCGAATTGTGCGCGGCCACAATCAGCCCCACCGAACCGTCCACGCGCGCCAACTCCTCAATCGCCAGCGCATATTCGATGTAACCCAATCCCGCGCCGCCGTACTCCTCTGGAAAAATCACGCCCAGCAGTCCCATCTCCGCAAGTTTCGGCATAATTTCCAGGGGAAAATGCGACGTCTCGTCCCACTCCATCACGTGCGGCGCGATTTCGCCTTCCGCAAATTCGCGCACGCTCTTCCGCAGTTGCTGCTGCTCCTCCGTAAATGCGAATTCCACGACCGTTCCCCTTCCACTATCTGTTTTTCCTATACTTAGCCTAAATACCATTTATAGCACGGATTTCCATGCCTTCCTCTGCCTTCCTCTCCGCATGCAGCGATTCCGCAATCGGCTCCCAAGGGGCTAAACGTGATGAATCTCCTGCCGCAGGGTAGCGGCATCGATACTCGCGACGATGCGTCCCAAACTGTCGGCGCTGCAGAGCGGACCGTCCAACCAGCTCTTCCAGAATTTTGCTGACCGAGTCATCCCCAGAGCGTTCAGGCTCCCGAGCCTGGTCCAATACACGGCGAGAATGGCTTTTGCGACCAAGGAAGGCGAGATGCGTGGAAGAGAGCGGTGATCGGTCACCCGGTTGATCCCCTGGGTGGAGAGAGCAAAGGTCTTTTCCGCATACCCTACCAGGCGTCGGAAAACGGTTTTACTCCTTTCTTTGCTTTACCCGTTTCCATTCCAGTTCGGAAATTTCTTCGATCCGCTTTTGCATCAGGTGATAGTCATTAACCGCCTGGCGAACGCGTTGGTGCCATGCTCGCGGGACACAAATCTGGCGAAACTTGCCCTCTTGGCTCTGAACCAAGTACAAGGACTTATGCAGTTGGCCGCGGGCGCAGCGACAATTTGGTTTCCCGCACTTACCCGCTCGCTCCGAGAGCGTGCCGCGGAGGAACCATTGGCCGGTGGCCAGCTGCGCAATCCGGGAACGGAAATTGCGCTCGGCGGCAGAGAGTTTGGCGCGGTTGAGGGGCCCGTTCATCTTGTACCTTGTTAATATATAAGAGAAATCGAGGGGGGGGCAAAGGCAAAAATCGAATGCGAACTTGCCCGCTTGGCAGGCTCGCACCAAGACGTCAAACAGTCCAATCTTTTAGATGATTAGAAGACGGTCGGTTGCGGAACCGCTGCTCCGCATGTATCGCGTTTTCGCTCTCTCTGTTACACTCTCGCGCATGCGCCGCCGTCATTTTCTCACGCTTTCCGCCGCAACTCTGGGCGGCGTTCTCGTGTATTCTCTGGACCGCAAAGCTTCGCTCCTCACTGCGCAGCACAAGCCCATTCGCCTCGCGCTTCGCTTTTTCACGGAGACCGAAGCCCTCATCGTTGCTGCCGCCGCGTCGCGCATCTTCCCTTCCGACGAATCCGGCCCCGGCGCGCGCGAAGCCGGCGTTGCCATTTTCATCGATCGCCAGCTCGCCGGCTCTTACGGCCGCGATCGGTTTCGCTATACGCAGCCGCCGTTTGAAGATGCTCCTCGCGAACTCGGTTATCAGGGCAGCGCCACGCCGCGCCAAATCTACCGCGAAGGTTTGAAAGCCCTTCAAGGTTTTCATCTCCTCGCTCCCGCTGCGCAAGACGAAGCCTTGCACGAAATCGAATCGACGATCTTCTTTTCTCTCCTCCGCCAGAACACCATCGAAGGCATGTTCTGTGATCCCCTTCACGGCGGAAACGCGGGCATGGTCGGCTGGCAGCTTGTGGGTTTTCCGGGCCCGCGCATGAGCAACTTCGATGAAATCGAGAAGTATTATGGCAAAGCTTTTCGTCCCAAGCCCGCGAGTCTTCGCCAAGCCACCGGCGCAAAGGTTCGCCCCAGCGAGGACGAGCAATGAAGAAGCTTCCGGCGGTCGACGCTGTTATCGTTGGCGGCGGCTGGGCCGGTCTGCTCATGGCTAAAGAGCTCGGCCAGCGAACTTCTCTGTCCATTGTTGTCTTGGAGCGCGGCCCGTCCCGCCAATCCTCCGACTACGCAACGGACATGGACGAGCTCGACTACGCCATTCGCCTGCGCATGATGCAGGACCTCTCGAAAGAAACCGTTACGCTTCGCCACGATGCTACGCAGCGCGCTCTTCCTCTTCGTCAGCACGGAGGTTTTCTCCCCGGCGCCGGTGTCGGCGGCTCCGGTGAGCACTGGAACGCTCAGGTTCCGCGCTTCCTCCCCGATTGTTTTCAGTTGCTCGGGAAAACCACGGAAAAGTACGGCGCAAATGCTCTCCCCGAAGGCCATGCCGTTCGCGACTGGGGCATCACCTACGACGAGCTCGAGCCTTACTATACGCGCGTTGACAAATTGCTCGGCACTTCCGGCCAGGCAGGCAACCTCCGTGGAAAACTCATCGACGGCGGCAACATTTTTGAAGGCTGGCGCAGCGAGGATTATCCCACACCGCCAACGAAAGTCCCTTACTTCTCTGCTCTATTCCGCGACGCTGCCAAGTCCCTCGGCTATCATCCGTATCCCGCGCCCTCCGCGAACATCAGCCGCGCTTACAGCAATCCCGATGGCATTTCTCGGGGCGGCTGCACCTACTGCGGCTTTTGCGCCCGGTTCGGTTGCATGGTCGGCGCCAAGGCGCAGCCCACCAACCTTCTTCTTCCCATTATTCAAAAGCGAAAGAATGTCTCTCTGCGCACTCGCGGCTGGGTTCGCCGTGTGCTGGTGGATTCGGCCTCTTCCAAACCTACAGTTCGCGGTGTGACCTACGTGGATGGCACAGGCGAAGAAATCTTCCAGCCGGCTTCTCTCGTCTTCCTCGCCTCCTGGACCTTCAACAACACGCGCCTTCTCTTGCTCTCTGGCATTGGCGAACCCTACGATCCGGCGACAGGCCGCGGCACGGTCGGCAGCAATCTCACGCACCAAGTCACCGTTTCCGCAGCCACTGCTTTCTTTGATCAACCTCTGAATCGCTTCATGGGCTCCGGCTCTGCCGGAATCCTCTTTAGCGATTTTGATGGCGACGACCTCGACCGCTCCTCGCTCAACTTCATTCGTGGCGGTTACTTCGCGGCGCGTGGCTACGGCTTTCAGCCCATTGGCAGCTTCGGCGTCCTGCCGAACTCCATCAAAGCGACTTGGGGATCAGAATGGAAAAAAGCTGCGGTCTCCTTCTATGACCGCACGGCAACCATTGGTTTCTCAGGGGAGCATCTCGCCTACAAAACCCACTTCATGGACCTCGATCCCACGTACAAGGACGCCCTGGGCGATCCCCTGCTTCGCCTGACTCTCGACTGGCGGGACAACGAACGCAAGATGGCCGAGTTCGCCACGCCCAAAGCTGTCGAGGTGGCCCGCGCCATGGGCGCTCGGGAGATTAATCCATTCCCCGGCCTGCGCTCTTACGATTCCACCCGCTACAACTCCACACACATTCAGGGTGGCACGATCATGGGAACCTCGCCAGATCATTCGGTCGTTTCGCCTTATCTTCAGCACTGGCAGTTGCCCAATCTCTTCATTCTCGGAGGTTCGACATTCCCACAAAACGCCTCCGCCAATCCCACACCTACCATTCTCGCCTTCGTCTACCGCACCGCCGACGCCGTCATGGACCGCTACCTCAAGCACCCCGGCTCTTTGCCTTAAGCCGCGGTTTAACACTCTCGGGCGCGCCGTCCCCTTGCGTGCTAGAATTCTCGGCAGCGGGAAGTTAGCCATGCGAAACGGTCACCAGCACGCACGCTTACCGCTAGCTGGACAAAGCAATCTCCGTCCCGCCGAATACAAAACTCTTTTTGAATCCATCCCGGGTTTGTATCCTCTCTCTAGGCTTGAGTCACAGCTGCTGCAAATTTGGAAGCGCTAGGATTGGCAGAAGCCCTGTTGCGTTAAGACCGACGAATACCTTTTGAGGCAACGCATTCTCGCTGCGGAGTGGGCCATCCAGAGGCGATTCCGCGAATTAGTTTTGTCGAGGATCGAAAGGAGCGCGACGAGCTCGTGCAGGCAAGCCTCACACTCGGCCAGTTGACCCGCAAATTGTGATCTCACCATCCCACCGCGTAGCCCTTCGCCTTATTCTGTTCGTCCAACCAGGCCTTCAGCGGCGCAAAATAATCCGACAGCGCTGTCGCATCCATCTGCTTTTGTCCGGTCATTGCTTCGAGGGCTTCCTGCCACGGCCTGCTCTGTCCCATCGACAGCATCTGGTTCAGCCTCTCTCCTGCGGCTTTGTTGCCATAAATCGAGCAGCGATCGAGCGGCCCGGTAAATCCCGCTTCTTTGCACAACGCGCGGTGAAACTGAAATTGTAAAACCCGCGCCAGAAAATATCTCGCGTAAGGCACATTGGCCGGAACATGGTATTTCGCGCCGGGATCAAAGTCCGCTTCCGTTCGCTCCACCGGCGGCGCGACGCCTTGATATTTTCTCCGCAGCTCCCACCACGCTTTGTTGTAATCCGTCGGCTTCACCTGCCCAGAAAAAACTTCCCATCGCCACTTGTCCACCAGTAAACCAAACGGCAAAAACGCCACTTTCTCGAGCGCCTGCTGCAGCAAATAATCAATTCGCCCTGAAGTCGGCGGCACCGTCTCGATCAATCCTATCTTCTTCAAATATTCCGGGGTCACCGAAAGCGCAATCGTATCCCCCACGGCTTCGTGAAACCCGTCATTCGCGCTGCCTTGAAACAGCGGCGGCTGATTCATGTACGCGCGCTGATAAAAGTTGTGCCCCAACTCGTGGTGAATGGTCCGGAAGTCCTCTTCCCGGATCTGGATGCACATCTTGACTCGCAAATCCTCTTTCGAATCCACGTCCCAGGCACTCGCGTGGCACACCACGTCCCGGTCGGCCGGCTTGGTGAACAGGGACCGCTCCCAAAACGTGGCCGGCAAGGACGCGAATCCCAAGGAAAGGAAGAAATTCTCGCCGTACTTCACCATGCCCGGCGCATCTGTCTTCCGTTCCTGCAAGATTTTTGTCAAGTCGTAGCTCTGCGGCGGCTTCGGCGAATCCATCAGCGAGTAAATGTTGTTCCACTCCTGGCTCCAGATGTCTCCCAGCAAGTACGCGGGAATGGGCCCGTTCGCCGCCACCAGATCATTTCCATATTTCTTCCTCAATTGCCCGCGAACATAGGCGTGCAGCGACAAGTACAGCGGCTTCAACTGCTCCCACAGCCGATCTTCTTCCTTCGCGAAATCATCCGGCGGCATGTCGTAATTCGAACGCCATAGCGCTCCCACGTCCACGTAACCCAACTCGCGCGCGCCCGCATTTCCCAACTCCACCATCCGCGCATACCGCTGCCGCATCGGCGTGCCAATCGCATGCCAGCCAATCCATGCGCGCTTCAACTCATTTGGGTCGCGGCTCTCCGCCATCAATTTCTCCAGTGCCGTCACATCCAGGCATTTCCCTTTTTCGCCTTCCGGGCACCACTTCCCTTTCCCATAATCGCCGTCGAGCGATGCCAGGATTTCCGCCAACTCTTTTTGTGCTTTTGGATCGTCCGGCGCGGGAAACCCCGTCGCCAGTTCCAGCAGCAGACGTTTCCGCGCAAGCTCTGGCACCAGCTTCAATCCGTCAAATCGGTGCGCTTCCTTCGCGTACCTCGTGCTGGCGGTGTTCAACACTTCGCCCGCATCCGCTGCAATTTTTTCCGTATCCTCGGTAATAAAATTTTCCTGGACCCAGGACGCGCGAGAGGCCTTCACACCCAGGTCAAACAGCTCTTTTTCTGCGTTCTCGATATATTTCTCCGCATCTTCCGGGGTCGGCGCTGCTTTAGCGTCTTCGCTTTTAGCCGGCGGCGCTTGCCCGCGACTCGCCGCCGGCACTGCCAACAAAAACATGGCCGTACGGCAAAGAACAGCCACGCGTCCTCTGCTCATACCCCCGCCTTTCTCTTCTTCGTCACCACTTCCTTCAGCACCGCCAATGCCCGTTCGCAGCCTGCCCGGTCCACGTCGCAATGCGTCACCACGCGCACTGAATAAAGCGACGTGTCCTGCGCCCACACCCCATGCGCGTGCACTGCATCGCACAATTCCACCGCTGTCATCCCCGTCGCGGCGCAATCAATAATCACAATGTTCGACCGCACCTTTGCCGGATCGATCTTCAACCCTGGAATTTGTGCAATTCCTTCCGCCAGGACCTTCGCATTCTCATGATCGATGTGCAGCCGCGCCGGTGATTTTTCCAGCGCAATCAGCCCCGCGGCTGCAATTACTCCCGCTTGCCGCATCCCTCCGCCAAACATCTTTCGGTAAATCCGCGCTTTTTCGATGAACGCCTTCGACGCCGCCACCATCGATCCCACCGGCGCGCCCAGCCCCTTCGACAAGCAAAACATCACCGAATCCGCTTTCTTCGTCATCACCGCCACGTGATCTCCCAGCGCGGTCGCCGCATTGAAAATCCGTGCGCCATCCAGATGCACCTTCAATCCCATATCGTGCGCCCGATCACAAATTTCATTCACGCGGTCAGTTGGATACACCGTTCCGCCGGCCATGTTGCTGGTGTTTTCCAAGGTAATCAGCGCTGTCTGCGAGTCGTAATAAATCTTCGGCCGGATCGCCGCCTTGATTTCTTCCCATGTCAAAATCCCGTCTTCCCCGCGCGCCACACGCGGCATGCATCCCGCGATCGCCGACATCGACGCCAGCTCATACAAATTCACGTGACTGCGCTCTTCGCAAATCACTTCGTTCCCGTGATGCGTCCAAATCTTGATGGAAATTAGGTTCCCCATACAGCCGGTGGGCACAAACAGCGCCGCCTCTTTTCCAAAAATCTCCGCCGCCCGTTTTTCCAGCTTGTTGACCGTAGGGTCTTCTCCGTACACATCGTCGCCAACTTCGGCCGCAGCCATTGCCTGCCGCATCTCTGCGGTCGGTCGCGTCACCGTGTCGCTACGCAAATCGACAACGCCTTCCGGCGCCTTCCCGCTCAACTTCACCTCATCCGGATCCACTCTCTGATTTCCCTTCGCCATCGTGTAACTCATCTCCCTTACTCCTAATGTCCGCTTCCGCAAGTCCAAAACTCGTTCAGTAAATTTGCAAATGGTTATCCCCGCGCCTTGCGTTACTCGAGGAATGTGCTGCCCTTCCTTCTGTGCGTCCTCTGTGTCTCTGCGTTATTTTTCCTTGCTGCTTTACTTCATCAGTTCCACGAACACTTCATTCGACACACTCAACTTCTCCTCCGCCAACCGCACCACATCGCCCTGGCGTTTCACCAATCCCGCTGCCGCCAATGGTTCAAAGCGCCCGGCCAGCGTAACTCCATATGCCCGCTCAATCCGTCCGACATCAATTCCCGCCAACTGCCGCAAGCCCAAAAACAATTCCTCGTTCAGCGCCTGTTCCGTCGTCACCGTCTCCAACTGCTCCACCGGCAATCGTCCGCACTCGATTGCGCTTACATACGCCGCCGCGTCGTGTGCGTTGGCCCATCGCTGCTTACCCGAAAACGAATGCGCCCCCGCGCCAAATCCCAGATAGGGTTCGCGTCGCCAATATTTCAAGTTGTGCTTCGATTCGAACCCCGGCTTCGCCCAATTTGAAATCTCGTAATGGCGATATCCCGCCTCGCTCAGTTCTTTCTGCGCCGTTTCGTAAAATTCCGCCATCTCGTCTTCGCCAGGCACGGCTCCGGCGCTGTACCGCGTTCCCGCCGCCAGCAACTCCTTCCCCAGCCGGCTTCCTTCATCCACCTCCAGCAGATACACCGACACGTGCTCCGGCCCCAGCGCAATCAACTCCTCGACCGATTGCTTCCAGCTCTCTTTGGTCTGGTGCGGCAATCCTGCAATTAAATCGAAACTGATATTCCGAATCCCCGCTGCTCGCAAGATGGGCACCGCTCGATAAATATCCGCGCGCCGGTGCATTCTCCCCGACGCCGCCAACTCCTTATCCGAAAACGACTGCACGCCAAAACTCACGCGGTTGATTCCCGCCCGAACCCACGCCATCGCCTTCTTCTCTTCTACCGTCTCCGGATCCGCTTCCAGCGTTACTTCCTCAAAATTCCCTCCTCCCTGTGCACTCTGCGTTCTCGGTGTTGAAAAACCACCGTCCACTTTGTCGCTGCCTGTTCGGCCCGCGCCAAACGCCTCCCGGATCGCTTCCAAAATCCTCGCTAACTCCTCCGCCTCCAGCAGGCTCGGTGTCCCGCCGCCAAAATAAACCGTATCCACAACAAATCCTTCTGCCCCTGCTTGCGCCGTCTGCTCGTTTGTTTGTAGGGGCGCAGCACTGCTGCGCCCTAGGCGCCCAGGCCCACCCACGCCAGCCGCATTCAGCCACTGACGGTGGTGATTAATCTCCTCGCACACCGCCTCCGCGTACGGCGCAAACCTCTTCCTTGACACCACTCCCGTGTGAAAATTGCAGTACGTGCACTTCGTCTGGCAAAAGGGCACCTGCACGTAGATTCCGAGCCTTTTCATGGCACAAAAACTCTAGCACATCGAGCATGAGAAGGAGGATAATCACGCGTACGGCTGGATTTTCCGGCTCGCTCGACGCTGCTTTCGGCGATAAGGCACCAACATGACGTCGTTTTCGCTCGTCGTCCCGCTCACGCTCCTTTTTTCCAACCTTGTTTCGCAACAAGTTTCCACCTATTCGCAACAAGCCACTACGGCTTCGCCTGGTGATCTGCCCGCGGAGCTCCGCGCCCGTATGGAACGCGATCGTCAGCTCACGCTCGAAATCAACGACCTTGCCGGCCGCATTCACTCCGAGGCCGACGCCAGCGCCCTCGTTGACAAATTCGCCGGAAAGTTCGCTGACACCCTTCCACCATCTTGGATGACCCGGGGCATTCGCCAGCGTCTTGCCCACGCCGAATATGAGGCGGTATCCGACCCTTCGCGGCTGATCCCTGAGCAACGCATTGCCGACGTTTGGAACGAATATGTTCGGGAGATCGGTGCCTCCGACGAGGCACTTGTCACCCCTGCCGAGCTGCACAACTTGCGTGACGCGGATTTCGCTGGTGCGCAACTTTTGTGGTCCCGCGGCCAAAACATTTGGGCGGTTTCAAGTATTTACGCCCTGAGTCCTGACGGAAAACTGGCCGAAGGCTGCCGCCCCATCGAAACACTCCGCATTTTGTACGACGTAGACATGATGTTCGACAATCTTCGCGGCGCTCGCGAGCGCGTCCGCAGGGGAACCCTCGTCTCCGAGGAACTTAGAAAGCGTCAGGAGAATCCTCTTCCGCAGCAAAAGATCACCGCCCGGCTGGAAGCTCATGCCACTAACAACGCCTTTCGGCTTGGAGTTCATGTTGACAACAATCCCGTCCGTCTCGCCGAATCACGATATATCCAGCAACACGGGCCTTACATCCTGAACGGCGTAATGGAAAAGCTGTTTGACGAGCTGTTTCCCTCGAGTGACTAAGGCCGCTTCCCGCCTCGTCGCACAACGAGTCTTCCCCGGCTGGGAATTAAAAGTCACGCAATCCCAGTTATGTGGAACAAGTGCGTGTACAATTCCGTTTTCTCTACGGGGTGCCAAGACATGAAGAATCGAGCGAAGCCCGTTTACCTCATCGCTTTGCTGCTAGCAGTCTGCACTATCCTGGCGTTGACCGCGGTTCCTTCTCCATCCGATACTTCCTCGGACTCCTGGCCCAACTACGGCCGCGACGCCGGCGGCATGCGCTATTCGCCGCTCACGCAAATCACTCGCGACAACGTCTCCCAACTCAAAGTTGCTTGGACCTTCCACACCGGCGATGTCTCCGAAGGCGGCGGCCGCAGGAAGCGCAGCGGCTTTGAGACCACGCCTCTCCTCGTCGACGGAACTCTCTTTCTGACCACCGCCTTCAATCGCATCATCGCCCTCGACCCCGAAACCGGCCAGCAACGCTGGGCCTACGACCCCAAGATCGACCTCGATGGCGACTACGGCGACGGCCTCATCAACCGCGGCGTTGCCACGTGGCTCGACACCACTCGCTCAGCCAAGCAGCTTTGCCACCGCCGCATCTTCGAGTCCACGCAAGATGCCCGTCTCGTCGCCGTCGACGCTGCCACGGGCGCTCCCTGTGCCGATTTCGGCAAGGACGGCCAAGTTAGCCTCCGCGAAGTTCTCCAATACCATCCCGGCTGGTATCACATGACTTCTCCACCCGCCATCATTGACGATCTCGTTGTCGTCGGCTCCGCCATCGACGACAATCATCGCGTCGACATGGCCCGCGGCGTTGTGCGCGCCTACGACGCGCGCTCCGGCGCTTTGCGCTGGAGCTGGGACCCGCTTCCCGCCAATCCCACGGCGGCTGCCGCCGAAGGCAAAAGCCCTTCCTGGCGCAGTGGCGCTGGCAACGCCTGGTCCATCATGGTTGTCGACCAAGGACGTGACTTACTCTTTGTCCCCACCGGCAGCGCCAGCCCCGATTATTACGGCGGCCTCCGCCCCGGTGACGACAAGTGGTCCAACTCCGTCGTCGCGCTGCGTGGCAAAACCGGCCAACTTGTCTGGGGCTTCCAGCTCGTTCATCACGATCTCTGGGACTTTGACAGCGCCGCCCCGCCCCTGCTTGCCACGTTGCGTGTGGATGGTAAAGACGTCCCCGTCGTGATTCAAGGCAACAAGTCCGGCCTCCTCTATGTCCTCAATCGCGACACCGGCAAGCTCGTCTTCCCGGCCGAGGAGCGCCCCGTGCCCAAGAGCGATGTTCCCGGCGAAGTTGCTTCGCCCACACAGCCCTTCCCAATCAAGCCACCTCCGCTCGCTCCGCAAACTCTTTCTGCCGACCAAGCTTGGGGACCAACTCCCGAGGATCGCGATTGGTGCCGAAATTACATTTCGCGCCTCCGCAACGAAGGCATTTTTACGCCGCCCAGCGTTCAAGGCACTCTCATGGTACCCGGAAACCTCGGCGGCATGACCTGGAGCGGCTACGCCTTCGATCCCAAGCACAGCCTCCTCGTCACCAACACGAACAATATCGCTGCCATCGCCCGCCTGATTCCTCGCGAAAAATACAATGATCGCAGTTCGCACATGGAAGACGGCGACTACGGCGACCAGCTCGGTGCTCCATACGGCCTCTACCGCCGTTTCATTCAGTCGCCCTCGGACCTTCCTTGTAGCTCTCCGCCGTGGGGCTACCTCACCGCGGTGGATATGACCGAAGGAAAGATTCGCTGGCAGGTGCCTCTAGGCTTGATGCAGGATTTCGGCGGCACGCACGCCCAGATTCCTGGCGGCTCTATCAGTCTCGGCGGACCCATCGTCACGGCTGGTGGACTCGTCTTCATCGCCGGCACGACCGACTGCTTTCTCCGCTCCTTCGACGTCGAGACCGGCAAGGAGTTGTGGAAGGCCCAGCTTCCTGTGTGCGGCAACGCCACGCCCATGACGTATCGCGTCAGCGCCGCCGGCAAGCAGTATCTCGTCATGGCCGCCGGCGGCCATCCCAAAATCACCGAAGAAAAACTCGGCGATTCTCTCGTCGCCTTCACCCTGCCTTAACGCCTCGCCATTCGACTGCATCTTTCCCGCCTCTGTGACCGCCATTACGCCCGTTGTGTGATGGCGCTCACAGCATTGCGTAAATGGGCAGGGCTAGCCTCGCTAGCCTGTTTTTCTCTTTCCGGCCTTTTTCGTGCTTCCATCCCCGACCATCCAAACGACTTAGCAATTCCCCGACAAACCGCCCATTTGACGACAATTTCCCCGTTGTCACGCGCCACGATTCCATGGAAAGTGCTTACCATTCGGCCGTGGCGCGGGTCCAATGTACAGATTCACCGTGAGGCTCTCATGAGTAACCGCAATAGCTCCGTCCTCCTGCTCGTTGCCGTCTTGTCAGCCTCGTCGTGGCTCGAAACGACTGCGATGGCGCAGCCGCCGCCTCCGCGGGTGGTGGACATCACGGCCGCCGACGGGGTCAATCTGAAGGCCACGTATTTCTCAGCGGGAAAGCCCGGTCCTGGCGTTCTTCTGCTCCACCAGTGCAATCGCCAGCGCAAAGTTTGGGATGATCTCGCCGAACGCCTGGCCGCCTCCGGCCTCAACGTATTGACCTTCGATTTTCGCGGCTTTGGAGAAAGCGGCGGCACGCCAATCGACAAACTCACACCGGAGCAAGCTCCCCAAGTCTTCCAGCAAAAATTCCCTGCCGACGTCGATACTGCCTTCCAGTATCTCGTGTCTCAGCCGGGGGTGACTCGCAGCGCCATCGGTGCTGGCGGAGCAAGTTGTGGCGTCAACCAGTCCGTGCAACTGGCACGCCGCCACGCGGAAGTGAAAGTATTGGTTTTGCTCTCCGAGGGAACCGATCCCGCGGGCCGCCAGTTCCTTCGCGAGTCTCCCAAACTGCCGCTCTTCATGGCTGTGGCCGACGATGACCCGGATCCCGGTGTGGTGGAAATTATGCAGTGGCTGATCAGCCTGTCACCCAATCGAGCGAACCGCTTCGAGCGCTATTCCACCGGCGGGCATGGCGTCGAAATGTTCGATGCCCACAAAGAATTGCCCGGCGAGATTGTGGACTGGTTCCGCGCAACGCTGGCGACGCCTCCCGTTATGCCACCTGGCAAACGGACCTCGCAGTCTTCTGCACGAACCCAGTTTCTCGAACTTGTCGATCGCCCTGGCGGCATCGCCAAGGCCCTGCAGCAATACGCCGAAGCGCGGAAGCGCAATCCAAAAGTTGTCTTGTTTTCGGAAGAAGTCATCAATCGCGTTGGCTATGAGCACCTGCTACCTGGAAACGCTAAGGATGCCGTCGAGATCCTGAAACTAAATGTTCTCGCCTTCCCCAGCTCGCCGAATGTTTACGACAGTTTGTCCGACGCCTATCTTGCCGACGGCCAGAAGGACCTGGCGCGGCAGAACGCAAAGAAAGCGCTGGAACTGCTGGCTTCGGACACTGCGGATCCTCCGGACCGGCGCAAAGCCATTAAAGAAAGCGCGGAGCAAGAACTGAAACAACTGGGAGACGCTCCCAACTAGGTTGAAATCCTTTTCATGAACGTCAAAAGATCACTTCACCCGGCAACAATCTTCACAACCAGCTTTCGCTCGCGAGGCCCGTCGAATTCACAGAAGAAAATGCCTTGCCAGCGTCCCAGCGCCAACCGGCCATCTTCCACGAACACCATTTGGCTGCCGCCAACAAGCACCGATTTGATATGCGAATCCGAGTTGCCTTCGCTGTGCCGGTACGGGCCGGTCTTCGGCACCAGCCGGTCCAGCGCGCCTTCCATGTCTCGCGCGACGTCCGGGTCCGCGCATTCGTTGATGGCAATCCCTGCGGTGGTATGCGGCACATATAAGTAGCAAATGCCCTTGGAAATTTTCGCTGCGGAGACCGCCTTCTGCACCTGTGCCGTCACGTCCAGAAGCTGCGTCCGCCGCTCCGTCTTCACCATCAGTGTCTGCACGAAGCTGCCTTCTCGTGGTGGATTTTAGCATTAGCCCCGGGTTTGCAAGGATGCAGGAAACCGCTGAGCTTGTCATTCCGAGAGCGGGGTTTGCCCGAGGAATCTGCTTTTGGTCAACTTGCTACCGTGCAATGCCCAGGGAAATCTACGGAATGGAAACGATGAAGTGATGCCCAAGTTTCTTGCTGCTGCACAGTTTTTGCAATTCGCCCAGGCCGCTCCCGCCCCAGCGCGCCAAAAACGGCAGCAAACAAAGTTCTCTCTCTTGCAACCCTTTGTGCGGATTCAAGAGCGATTCCAGATGCTGCTCGTGCGAAGAAATTACGCCCAGTCTCTGATCCAGTGCGCGTCCGGCTTTCTGCCGCAACTGCTCGAGGTGGAATTCAATTCCCTTCTTGGTTCTCTCGACGGTACCCGCAAGCGTGGCATCCAATTTTTCGATCTTTTTGCCAAGCCGGTCGATCATTTTGGCGATCTGTTTTTGGTCGCGGTCAAGATCTATGGACAAGGATCTAGGGACGGACGCGCCTTCCATCTTGTGCCGCAATTCCTGCGGACCCGCCCACACTTCTTCGATGGTCAGGCCGTACCGGTCGAGCAGTTTGTTAGCCTTGGCATCCACGAGGGTGAATCCGGCGCGCGGCAGCATGACCGGCATGCGCCCCAGCAAGTGCTGGTAGACCACTTGCGATTGCGCAATGTAGGAAAGCTCCGCCGGCCCGCCAATGAAGGCGACTGTGGGCAGCAAATAATCTTGCACTACCGGCCGCAACAACGCGTTGGGACTGAACTTCTCCGGCTCCGCGTGCGTGAGATGCACCAATTGCTCGCGGGCCCAACTCTTTTCTCCTGCGTGGAATTTTCCGTTGCCTGCCGCGATGGGTCGCCGCACCCCGTCCCCCATGTAGAAAAGCAGCGTGCTCTTGGAAGTTACTTTGACCTGCGCATCAAATCCGGCGCGATCCAATTCTTTTCCGCGGTGCAGCAATTCTTCGTTCAGTGCGTCGCGCTCCGCCAGCGCGTGCTGATAAAGTGGCGCGGCCACTTTGTGCAGTCCCGCATCGAGCGGATCCATCAGGATCAAGCCCTGCTGCGCAAACAAGCGCGCAAACAATTTGCCAAACGCGCTGCCGTAGGTTTCTTCCGCTTTGTAACTCTCGGCCAGATATTGCGCGAGCAGGTCGCCGCCGTCTTTCGCCAAAAGGTCTTCCGCTTCCCCGGCCAATCTTTCTCCCGCGGGACCCAGCAGAATCCGTCCTACGGGCTTTCCTTCTTCATTCCCGTCAGGCAGCTCGAAGCGCGTCAGTTTCCCCGAATCAAACCAGCTTGTGTGGCGCACCTCTTCGAGGTCGTGGTCCTCGGTGGCCATCCAGAAAACCGGCACGGCGTCGATTCCATCCCAGGTCAACTCCTCCGCAATCCGGATTGCCGTCAGCGCCTTGTACACGGAATACGCCGGCCCGCCAAACAGTCCCACCTGCTGTCCCGAGACAACGGCAACCGCTCCCTTTGCCAGCCGTTCGAGATTCGCCTTCGTCTCGGCACTGGCTCCCAAGTCCACGTTCTGCTTGCCAAGAATCCTCGCTACTTCCGTCCGGCGTTCCTCGGGGTAATCGAATTTCCGGCCGGCTTTCGTCACCGCTTGCATCGTAGGCGGATGGGTGTAGAACGCCTTTACTTTTTCAAACTTCTCCAAATAGGCGAGAAACAGCTTGGGCTGGTGGGAGAGTTGACGGAAGGCCAGCGCGCGACAATCCATGTGCGGTTAGATGAACTCCACGTGAAAAGGTCTCACGGATTTCGGACAAATTCCAGGCCGCGTGCGCGCGACAAATGCCCAAAGCCGGGGCCTGATTCACGCCCCACTTAGGGCCAAGCGAAGCGCAAATCAGGCGCGCATCACCGCCGGTTCGAGGATCTCCAGAAACGCATTAAGGCGTTTCTTTTGTTCATCTTTGAGAGGCAGAAGCGGAAGCCGGGGCAGCCCGCCGCGGAGGCCGCGTTGGTCCATAGCATATTTCACGCCGGCGATCCCGCATTCGGAGACGACGAGTTTCGAAGCCCGTAGAATCACGGTGTGCAGTTCGCGCGCTCTTTCCTGCTGGCCCTGGCGGATGAATTGGTAAAGCTCGACACACTTTTCCGGCAGCGCGGAAGCCAGGGCAAGAATGGCGCCGCGCGCGCCGACCGTGAGCGAAGGATACACCGTGGCCGCCGAGCCAACCAGCACTTGGAAGTCGGGCGGCGCACTGGCAATGATTTCTGCCACGCGCTGAACATTTCCGGAGCTTTCCTTCATGCCGATGATGTTTGGTTGCCCGGCCAGCACAGCAACTTCCGGTGGCTCCAGTGCAACGCCCGTGAACTGCGGTACGGAATAAAGCAGCACGGGAATCGGCGAAGCATCGGCCACGCGGCGATAATGCTGGATGTACACTTCCGGTTTGTAAACTGGCTTGTAGTAGTACGGCGTTTTCACCAGGGCGGCGTCGTAGCCGAGTTCCGCAGCGCGCCTGGTGCGCTCGATGGTTTCCGCCGTGGACTCCGCGCCGGTACCAGCGATCAATTTTTTCCCGGGCGCCGCCACTTCCTTTACGGTGACGAGAACGGATTCTGCTTCCGCTTTGGAAAGCAGCACGGACTCGCCCGTGGAGCCGTTCACCACGTAGCCTGCCAATCCGATTCGGTTGTATTGCTGAATGTTGTGCTTCAAATCGGCGAGCGAGACGGAACCGTCGCCCGCAAATGGTGTGATTAAGGCGGGAAAAACTCCAGACAAATCCATGATTCAATCTCCTGAGGCTCCGGAAGAGGGCGCGCCGGAAGGGGCAGCTTGGCCTTTATGCAAATCCTGCAGCGCAGCAACCTCAATGCCCTGCTCGTGCAGCGCACGAATGCCCCGCGCGGCTGCGTTGGCCGCAGCCAGCGTGGTGATACAAGGTAAATTGTAGCGAATCGCAGCGCGCCGAATCGATTTCTCATCGTAGAAAGATTCGCGGCCGAGCGGCGTGTTGATGATCAGGTCGATCTTCCCGGTTTTCACCAAGTCCACGATATTGGGCCGGCCCTCGTTGACTTTGAAAACCGCCTCCGCCTGAATTCCGGATGCTTCGAGCGCCGCAGCGGTGCCGCGCGTGGCCAGCAAGCGAAAACCGAGCGAGGCAAGCTCTTTGCCAAGCGCGCCGACGTGTTTTTTGTCCCGATCGTTCACGCTGAGAAATACCGTGCCCTTGCGCGGCAGGCGCTGCCCGGCGGCAAGTTGCGCTTTGGCAAAAGCTTGCCCGTAGGAAGTCGAGATGCCCATCACTTCGCCGGTGGAACGCATTTCGGGACCGAGAATGGTGTCCACGCCGCGGAATTTGTTGAACGGGAAGACCGGTGATTTCACGGAATAGAATTCGCGCACGGCAATTTCGGCCACGCCGTTATTTCGAACGACAGGCAGATGCATGCTCTCCAGTTTCTTTCCAGCCATCAAACGTGCAGCAACTTTTGCTAGGGGCATGCCCGTGGCCTTGCTGACGTACGGAACCGTTCGCGAGGCGCGCGGATTCACTTCGAGCACGTAAACCGTGTCGCGCTGAATGGCGTACTGTACGTTCATCAGCCCGACCACTTTCAATGCCAGCGCGAGGCGGCGCGTGTATTCCCGAATCGTGTCGAGGACGGCGGGCGTCAGGCTGACAGGAGGAAGCACGCAGGAAGAATCGCCGGAGTGGACGCCTGCTTCTTCGATGTGCTCCATGATCCCGCCGATGATGACATCCGTGCCATCAGCAAGCGCGTCCACATCCACTTCGGTGGCTTCTTCGAGGAACTGATCAATCAGCACGGGCCGCGCCGGGCCCATCAGCGCGGCTTGTGCCACGTAATCCTGGACGGTGTTGACGTCGTAGGCAATGACCATGGCGCGGCCGCCGAGGACGTAGCTCGGACGCACCAGCACAGGCAGACCAATTTCACCCGCGACGCGCGCGGCTTCCTCGGGGATCAGCGCCGTGGCGTTGCGCGGCTGTGGGATCTTTAATTCCTCGAGCAAGCGGCCGAAGCGCCTGCGGTCCTCGGCAAGGTCGATGGATTCTGGAGCTGTCCCAATGATGGGCACGCCGTTGCGCTTTAATTCCAGAGCGAGATTCAGAGGAGTCTGCCCGCCGAACTGCACGATGACGCCTTGTGGTTTTTCGCGTTCGACGATGGCCAGCACGTCTTCCAGCGTGAGCGGCTCGAAATACAGGCGATCCGAAGTGTCGTAGTCGGTTGAAACCGTCTCCGGATTGCAGTTCACCATGATGGTTTCGAAGCCATCTTCGTGCAAAGCGTAAGAGGCGTGGCAACAGCAATAATCGAATTCAATTCCCTGCCCGATGCGGTTCGGGCCGCTGCCCAGAATTATGATTTTCGGGCGCTGCTGCGCGTCGGATTCATCCTCATCTTCGTAGGTCGAATAGAGATACGGAGTGAAGGATTCGAATTCGGCGGCGCAGGTGTCCACGCGCTTGAAAACCGGCGCGACGCCGTAGCGCGCGCGCTGCAAACGCACCGAAGCGGGGGTCGTGCGCCAGATCTGCGCGAGTTGCTCGTCGCTCGCGCCGTGACGCTTCACTTCGCGCAGCAAATCTTTCGAAGCCGTCTCGACGGTCACGCCTGCCGCGCGGCGGTACATGGCGGTCAGTTCTTCAATCTGGTGGATGAACCACGGATCGATCTTCGTGAGCTCGCAAATTTCTTCAGCGTGCAGACCGCGCTCCATCGCGGTCAGCAGCCAGTAAATGCGGTCCGGACGCGGCGTGGCGAGTTTTTCGCGGAGCAGCGAATCGGGAGTTTCCGCCGGAGCGCGCCAAGGAGTGCTCGGCTCGAGCGAGCGGATGCCTTTTTGCAGCGCTTCTTTGAAGGTGCGGCCGATGGCCATGACTTCGCCGACGGATTTCATTTGCGTGCCTAAGGTGCTGTCGGCGCCGGGAAATTTTTCGAACTGCCATTTCGGAATTTTCACCACGACGTAATCAATGGTTGGCTCGAAGCAGGCGGGTGTCTTCTCCGTGATGTCGTTGGGAATTTCGTCGAGGCTCATGCCGACGGCGAGGCGCGCGGCGATTTTGGCAATGGGGAAGCCCGTCGCTTTGCTGGCCAGCGCCGAGCTGCGGGAAACGCGGGGATTCATTTCAATGGTGACCATGCGGCCGTTTTCCGGATTGATGGCGAACTGCACGTTCGAACCGCCGGTCTCGACACCCACTTCGCGAATAATCGCCGCCGCGGCGTCGCGCATGCGCTGGTATTCCTTGTCGGTCAGGGTTTGCACGGGAGCGACGGTAATGGAGTCGCCGGTGTGAACGCCCATGGGGTCGAAATTCTCGATGGAACAGATGACCACGAAGTTGTCGCGAAAATCGCGCATGACTTCGAGCTCGAATTCCTTCCAGCCGAGAACGGATTCTTCGACCAGCGCTTCATGGACGGGGCTTAAGTCCAGCGCGGCGGAAATGGCTTCTGCGAATTCTTCCTTGTTGTAGGCGATGGAACCGCCGGTACCGCCAAGCGTGAACGATGGACGAATCACGAGCGGGAAACCGAGTTGATCGCAAAGGCGCAGCGCGTCTTTCGCGTTGTTCACCAGCGCCGAGGCGGGCACTTCCAAGCCGATTTTGCGGCAAGCGTCCTTGAACCAGAGGCGGTCTTCGGCCACTTTGATGGCGCGAAGGGAGGCGCCAATCATTTCCACTTTGTATTTTTCGAGGACACCGCTTTCCGAAAGCTCGACGGCGAGATTCAGCGCGGTCTGGCCGCCGACGGTCGGGAGAAGCGCTTGAGGCTTTTCTTTGGCAATGATTTCTTCCAGGTATTCGCGCGTGAGCGGCTCGATGTACGTGCGTTTCGCCAGCTCAGGGTCGGTCATGATAGTCGCGGGATTGGAATTGACCAGAACGACTTCGTAGCCTTCAGCGCTCAGCGCTTTGCAGGCCTGCGCTCCGGAATAGTCGAATTCGCAGGCCTGGCCGATGATGATCGGCCCGGAGCCGATGATCAGAATCTTCTTGATGTCCTTGCGTTTAGGCATTCGTCTCCGTCAGGGCGCCACTACCATTTCATGTCATACCGGTTCAGCACGCCTTCCACTCGTTCGCGCTGATGCAAAACAACCGATCCAGCATACATACGGCGATGTGGAAATAGCTGCTCTTCAGCTCGCCATCGCCTTCGGGCTGCTGAATCTCCAGGTTGGGAAACGCGCTGTGCAGGTCCTCAAACAAGCGCGGATTATCCGCGCGGTAGCGCTCCCGCAGAACCCAATGGCCTTGTTCGTGGACGTAGGCAGAAAGGGCAAGGTCATCATTGTCCAGAAAGCGCAAATTAAGCGTGAGCACAGGATAGGAATGATTCATGGCGCCGCGTTCAATCACCATGTCGCGCGTGATCGTATATTTCTTTAGGTCGTATTGCTTGGCCAAGCGCTCCATCTGCTGCTTGCGCTGCTCTTCCATCGGAAAGCCATGTTTGGTTTTGATGTTAAGCTTGGGCGTCTCCGCGAATAGCGGCACTGCACTCAGCCCCACGATGGCCACCGTTGCCGCCGCTTTCACATCTCTGCGTTTGGTCATGCTCTTCAAAGGGACATTTCAGCGCCGCGAACTTCCCGGCTGGCGCCATTCTTGCATCATGTCCGCGAACTGCGTGAACAAATAATGCGAATCATGCGGCCCGGGCGAAGCTTCCGGATGATACTGCACGCTCAACAGCGGCACTTTTTTGTGGCGCATACCTTCGTTGGTGTGATCGTTCAGGTTGATATGCGTGATCTCCACGTCGCGCGAAGGCAACGAATCCGGGTCCACGCAGAAGCCATGGTTTTGTGCCGTGATTTCCACCCGTTCAGTGAGCAGGTTTTTGACAGGATGATTCGACCCGTGATGGCCGAATTTCAGCTTGAAGGTTTTGCCGCCGAGCGCGAGGCCGCACAGTTGATGACCGAGGCAAATCCCGAAGATGGGCACCTGCCCGATGAGCTTGCGGATCGTTTCGATGGCGTAGCCGATGGGCTCGGGATCGCCCGGGCCGTTGGAGAGAAAGACGCCGTCCGGTTTCAAGTCGAGAACTTCTTGGGCAGAGGTTTGCGCGGGCACGACCCAGACGTCGCAGTTGTGGTCCACGAGCAAGCGCAAAATGTTTTGCTTGATGCCGTAATCGAAGGCCAGGACGCGATGCTTGGAACTTTCCGGCTTGGCGTCGGATTCGCCCATTTGCTCGGACCAGGGCGAAATGGCGACTTCGACGGAACCTTTGCCCCAGCCATAGGGTTTCGGGCAAGTGACGCGGCCGGCGAGTTCCTGGCCGGCCATGCTGGGCAACTGCTTGGCTTCGAAGACCAGTTGGTCGGCGGGCGTGCCGTCGGTGGAAACGATGCCGCGCGGCGCGCCGACGTTGCGAATGTGGCGCACCAGCGCGCGTGTATCAATGTCCCAGATGACGGGAATTTTGTGGCGGTTCAAGTAAAGCTGAGCGCTTTCGGAAGACCGCCAGTTGGAAGAGATTTGCGAAAATTCGCGGACGATCAGCGCTTCGATGTGCGGGCGCGCGGACTCTTCGTCTTCAAGATTTGCCCCCACGTTGCCGATGTGCGGGTAGGTGAGGCAGACAATCTGCCCCGCATAACTTGGGTCGGTGAAAACTTCCTGGTAACCGGTGAGGCTGGTATTGAAAACGACTTCGCCGCCGCGGCGCGTGATGGCGCCCGCGGCGCGTCCGTTAAAGAGGCGCCCGTCTTCCAGCGCGAGGGTCGCGGGTCGGTGCTGGACTTCCGTCAGTGGATCCTCCTCCAGGGTTCCTGCACATTAGCACATCGCCATTCATTTGGGGTTCGCTTCGGTGGTTTCGAGCGAGCCGAAATGATCCACGGGCCAGTAGGCAAAAACCGCGCGGCCGTAGATGAACTGGCTCGGGACAGGGCCAAAGACACGCGAATCGTTGGAGCTGATGCGGTGATCGCCCAAGACAAAAAAGCTGTTTTCCGGGACGGTTTTCGGTGCGAAATCGCTGTTGTCTTCGTACTGCGGCGGCACATAAGGCTCGGGAATCGCTTTTCCATTGACATAGAGCACGCCCTGGCGAATCTCCACCGTTTCGCCCGGCAGGCCCACGACGCGCTTGATGAACGATTTGGTGTGGTCCAGCGGATACCAGAAAACCACCACGTCGCCGCGCTGAATGGGCTCGAAGCGGTAGACGAATTTGTTAATGAAGATGCGTTCCTGGTCGGAGAGCAGCGGGGCCATGCTCGTGCCTTCGACTTTCACCGGCTGATAGAGAAAAACGATGATGACCAGGGCGAGGCCGATGGCGATGAGCAGATCGCGCGTCCAGACGCGGAGCTCCTTGCGGAGGTTGTTTGCCGGAGAACCGGCGTCGGGGGAGGCGGCAGCCGGAGAGTTCGCGGAAACAGGAGTGCTGGAAAACGAAGGTTCCGGATTTTCCGGATGGGTCGAGGCGCCGCGCCGTTTCTGGTCCGAGCGGTCCATCTTGGGTGCGACACTATTTATAGCATGGGCGTCGCGGGGCGCGCCAGATGCGATTTTGCTTTTGTGCAAGAAAGCGCTGGGCGCTGCGAGGCCACCTTCCTCGTAAGATTCTGACGGCCGCGGGGGCGTTGCTTGCCAGGGCCAGGAACGGTCTGGTGGACCGCGTCTTACTTGGATTCCTTGCCGGAGAAGGCGTAATTCAGGGAGGCCAGGGCGGCAATCACGGCCGTTTCGGTGCGCAGAATCAGTTGGCCAAGGGAGGCTTCCGGAAAGCCATGGCGCTCGGCCGACTGGAGCTCCGCGTCCGTCCAGCCGCCTTCGGGACCGATGGCTAGGGTCGCGGGGGAGGCGGGTGCGGAGTTCTGGCCTTCCAGGAAGCTGCGGAGGAGGGCCGCGTCGGGGCGTTCGGAGAGCAGGAGTCTCAGGCCCCCGGCAGGCTGCGAAGAAAAAGCAGCTTCCGGCTTCGCGAGTGGAGCCAAGGCCGGGAAGCGCAGGCGTCGGGACTGTTGGGAAGCTTCGAGAAGGATTTTCTTCCAGCGCGGGGCACGCTTGGAGGCGGCGGCGAGCAACGCTTTTTCGCTGCGGGCTGCGGCAAGAGGCACGATGGCGGCGACGCCAAGTTCGGTGGCTTTTTCCAGGGCGAATTCGAAGGCCTCGAATTTGACGACCGAGAGGAGAAGCGTCGTTTGCCGCGTTGGCAGGGAAGCTGGCAAATCTTCGACGAGGGCAAAGTCGATGCGGTCGCGCTTGATGTCTTCCACGCGAGCGAGGCAAACACGATGGCCGTCGCTCAGTTCGTAGAGCTGGCCACGCTCGGCGCGCAGGACGCGGCCGAGATGATGCGCAGCGTCGCCCTCCATGACGGCACGGTCATCCACAAATTGCTCAATGAAAAAGCGCCGCCGCACGCGGAAATTCTATCGCACTCTCCTCTTATTCGTGGCCAAAGCTCGGGCGGTAGCAGCCTTACTCTGTCGCCTTAGGGAGGATGGCGGGATATATGCTTCGCTAAGGCCGGTTGAGCCCAATTTCTAATTTTGCATTTCCAATTTCGATTTTCTAGCCGAAGATGTCTTTGACCTTGTCGAAGATCGAGGAGCCGCGCTCAGCGGGCTTGTTATCGACTTTCAGCGTGCCGCCGAGTTGCTCCATGAGTTTGCGCTGCTCGCGCGTTAGCTTGGTCGGCGTCAACACGCGGAGGTGATAGTACAAGTCGCCGCGGCCGCCGCCGTGCGGGTCGGGCAAGCCTTTGCCTTTGACGCGGAACACGGAATCGCTCTGGGTGCCTTCCGAGATCTTGAGTTTCTCCTCCCCGTTCAAGCCGGGCACTTGAAGTTCGGTTCCGAGCGTAGCTTGCGCGATGCTGATGGGAATAGTGCAGTACAAATCCGCACCGCGCCGCTCGAAAAACGGATGCTCTTTGACTTCGAGCACCACGTAAAGGTCGCCTTTGGGGCCGCCATTGGGCCCGGGCTCACCTTCGCCCGTCACACGCAAGCGCGTTCCTGTATCCACGCCGGGAGGAATGCGCAGTTCGATGGTTTTTTCGCGCTCCACGCGGCCCTGGCCGCGACAGTCCGTGCAGCGCTCTTTCACAATCTGGCCCGCGCCTTGGCAGGACGGGCAGGTGCGCGTGATGGTGAAGAACCCTTGTTGATAAGCCAACTTGCCGCGGCCACCGCAAGCGGAACAGGCAACGACCCCGGTTCCTTTCTTCGCCCCGGTGCCGTTGCACGCTTCGCAAAATTCCTGGCGCGGCAGCTTGATCTTCGTGGCTACGCCTGCGGCGGCTTCTTCGAAGGTCAGGGTCATGTCGTAGCGCAAATCGGCGCCACGCTGGGTGCGTGCCCGGCCTCGCCGGGATCCACCCGTGCCAAACAAATCTTCGAAGCCAAAGAAGTCGCCGAAGATGTCGTGGAAGTCCTGAAAGATAGTTTGGTCAAATCCCTGGCCCACACCGGCACCTGAGAGTCCGGCATGGCCGTACGTGTCGTAAACCTGCTTCTTCTGCGGGTCGCTGAGCACGCTATAGGCTTCGGTGCATTCGCGGAATTTTGCCTCGGCTTCCGTTTTGTTCTCCGGGTTGCGGTCCGGATGCCATTTCAACGCGGCTTTACGGTAGGCGGACTTGACCTCCTCCAACGTTGCGTTCTGCGAAACCCCAAGCACTTCGTAATAATCGCGTGGATTCCCTTTGGACATGAAAGCTTTCTCTCTCCCTTAGTTCACTGCTTGTTTGGATGCGGGACTGGGATGGACTGCTACACGGACCATTGCTGGACGCAGCACGCGGCCGTGAAAAACGTAGCCGGGCTGGAAGACTTGAAGGATGGTCCCGTCTCTTTCCTCCGTGGTTTCGGTGCGGTCCATCGCCTCATGGAGGTGCGGGTCAAAAGGCTTGCCGACAGGGTCGATGCGCTCCGCGCCGAGTTTCGTAATATTGTCCAGAAGCTGTTTGTAAATCAGTTCGAAGCCCTTTCGGTAGTTTTCGTACTCGGCTTCGCGATGCGCGGCCAGCGCATGCTCGAAACCATCGATGACCGGGATTAAGCCCTCAATCACGCGAGCCGTTGCGCGCTTGGAATCCTCAAAGCGCTCCTTCTCGATGCGCTTGCGGTAATTCGCGAAGTCCGCCTGGCTGCGCAGCATGGACTGGCGCAACTCATCGAGGTCGGCCATTAGCTTCGCCATTTCGGCGTTTTCTTTTGCGGAGTCGACCTCGACAGCCTTGGCTTCGGCTGACTGCTCCAGTTCGGAGCTGTGCACTTCCTTGTTCGCGTTGGCGTTGATCTTCTCTTCCTTCCTTTCCTTGTTACTCACGGGGGCAGTTCTCCTGTTTCCTTGAAATAATTCTTTGAGATTCAGATTCGGCTCAGTGCTTCGCTGAAAAGCTGGGCCACATAAGCCACTGCGGTCATCGCGCGCTCATAAGGCATCCTGGTCGGGCCAAGGACTCCGAGCGAGCCTTGTACCAGCTCGTTGCGCATATAGGGAGCGCTGATGAGCGCCAGATTGTCGCCGGCCTGGGAAATCTCTTTCACTCCAATCAGCACGTGAACCGGCTCAGGCGCTTCAATGCACGCGTTCAAAAGAGTCACAAGCCGATGCTTCTCTTCGATGGCTGCCAGAAGATCGCGCAACTGCGTCTGGTCGGCGAAATCTGTGGTGCCGACGATCTGCGCGGTTCCTTCGACGTGCACTCGTGACTCAGACGCGTCATCCAGAACGCCAGGATCGCACAGCGAAAGCGCGTTCTGCGCAATTCCTTCATAACGCTCACGTTCCGCAGCCAGCTTTTGCAGCAGGTCCGTGCGAATGTTTTGGAGCGTCCAACCGGAATAGTGGCGGTTCAAGAAATCGGCGGTGGCGTCGAGTTCGGCCTGTGTAAAGACCCGGGCAGGCTGCAAAATTTTGTCGCGCGTTTTTCCGCCGGGGGAAATCAGCACGACGACCACGCGGCCATCCGGAAGCAGCCACATGCGCGCGTGCTCGAGAACGGTCTTGCCCAACGGAGGCGAGACGACAATTCCCAACGCGTTCGACACTTCCGCCAGCACACGACCTGCGCGCTCGGTGATTTCGGCTGCGGTTCTTGCGCCGCCCATCTCCCGCTGAATCCATTCACGGTCGTTGACGCTGATGGTAGCCTGCGAGGCAATCTCCTGCGCAAAAAAACGATAGGCGGCCGCAGTTGGCACGCGCCCCGCCGAAGTGTGCGGTTGGTAGAGGAAACCGCTGTCTTCCAGATCGGCCATGACGTTGCGAATCGTGGCGGTACTCAGAGTCTCCTCGAAGCTCTTGGAAATGGCGCGCGAAGACACCGGCTCGCCCGTCGTAATGTACGCGCGTACGATGTCCGCCAGAATCTGGCGGTTCCGCCGTTCTTGTAACGCGGCCGTTCTCATGGCAGCACGTGCTCCAAGTGCTAGAAAGCGCTGTACCTCCGCTATGTCTATTGTAAAAAGCGTGTCAAGCGGGGTCAACGCTTGCCCTCCCCCAGTTTCTGAGTACCCGCAAGAGAAAAATGTAAAAATGTGTTGACCCAAAGCTCGCGATTTTGTTTCATACAATAGAATGAAACAGAAGAACATCATCGATTCCCGCGATCGGCTCGCCCAGCGACTCCCGGACCCCACTCAGATTGCGCGCGGCACTTTGCTGCGGCGAATCATTCGCCATGCTCGAGGCTGTTCGAAGTGCCGGGCCGGAGGAGGACATGGGGTCTGGGTGCTCACGGTAACCTACCCAGGTGGAAGGACGCGGCAGTTCAGCATTCGTCGCGAGCAGCGCGCTCAGGTCCAGCAGTGGGTGCGCAATTATCAGCGTCTGAAAGAGGGATTGGAAGCGATCAGTGAATTGAATCACGAGCTGCTACGGCCTTAGCGGGTAGCTTTTTTTTGAGGCTTTTGTGTTTCATTTATATAAATGAATCAAGAAAAGGACCTTCTTTCCGCCGTCCGGGAGCTCGTCGATGCGCACTTTTCCGACCTCCGCCGCACGGTGCACAAGAACCTCGCCCGTCTGACTTGCGCTTTCCTCCACTTGGCCTGGAGCATCCGTTTCGGCTACGGTGGACTGCACCTCACTTCGATCGCCCGCGTCTTACCCCAAGGCAAGAAGTTTAAAAGCAGCTATAAATGGCTCTCGCGCTTCCTAAAATGTAAGTTCTTTGACGCTTCCAGCCTGGCCGAGTGCATGCTGGCGGTGATCTTGGGGAACAAGACGCCAGGTTGGGTGATCGTCTTGGTCGACCAAACCACCGTGAATGGCGTCGAGGTGGTCAATGCCGCCATCCCGTTTCAAGGGCGAGCCGTGCCGGTCGCTTGGGTGGACTTTGACCGCGGCTACGCCCGCGTGGAGTTGATCAAGGATTTAAAGCACGGCCAGCTGCCGTTCCTCATTCGCGGTCGCCGCAAAGTGATCGTGCAGACCAAAGTGCGGGGCCGCCAGCGACGGCTGAGCTTGGGGCGACTGCCCCATCGCATGGGCCGTCCGATCCGTTATCGCCACGTCCTCTACCATAGTCAAAAAGCCGAACCGGTAGACGTGATCGTGTATCGCGGGAAAGGATTTCAAGAGCCGTGGTTTTTAATCGTGCCGCCGGATTCCGAAGCTTGGCTCCCCACCGAAGAAGTAGTCCAGCTGTATCGGCAACGCATGCAAATCGAGCAGTGTTTTCGCGATTGGAAAAGCCACCTGGGGCTGCGCGGCTTGCACCTGCAGGTGCAAAAATCCGAGCGCCTGCTGCGGGTGCTGATGGGATTCACCCTCGCTTATTTGATCGTTCTGCTGTTAGGGACAGATCCGTTCGCCGAAAAGCTCCGCCCCTACTTTGAACAGCAGCGGCGTAAGCCTCGCCACGGAACCTGCAAGGTTCTCAGCGTACTATCCATCGCTTTGCAAGTGCTCTCCGATTCGCGTTGGGAGCAACGAGCGCGAAAACGCTTGATCGAGATTCTCGCGCGACTGGCGCAGGGGCGTGGAGTGGCGCTGCTGCCGGCCTTCTCGCCCTAACCAGCAGAGCTCGTTCTCTTCTCGCAATCCTCGATGCTCTTCTCCGGTCAGTGTGGGAGAAATTGTCTGCGGTGCTCCCGAGTTCGGAGTGCCGAGTCGCTCCCCTTGCCGGGAGAAACCACTCCGTCTGTCTGGTTTCCGAGAATGCCTCAACACTACGTCAGTTTCTGTGCGGAAGAGAGCTCATCGCCCTCGAATAAATCTCGCCTGGGACCGCGACAACCGCATCGAAACTGGTGGTCGCATGAATACTCCGCGAGAGCGCCCAAAATACTGGGGGATGGCAAGGGGGTCAACGCACCGGTCCCCCATCCATTGCCTGATTCGCATTGCGCCCATCCTTCACGGCTGGCCAGCTAGATAGGGTATTTGCCGGAATCAGCATTCCTATAAAAACCCGTCTAGCAAGGCTCGCCCCATTCGGCCGAAGATACTCTCCTAGCCCTCATGGAATGCCGTGGGTTCTCTCCCTCCAGGATGAGGCTGATTATGAAAAAAGTTGCAAGGGCCAGGGCAGGTCAGCGAAAAAAGATAAAGATAACGTCCACATTCGGTCTTAGTCTGCCGACAACCACACTCACTTGCCAATCGGTTATCGCAGACGCCGAGGAACGAATGGCCGAATTACGGCGATTAATCGAATGGGTGAGGCAGAGCCCGCGCCCGGTCGTGACCTCTCGCAAGGATTCCGAGACAGGAAATTAGAGCGTAACGAACGCGCCGTCTGATGGAAATCACCAGCGAGCAGTTCAGGCGTTGTCGATCTGGGCGCGCTGGAGCTTGTCGGAATAATCGATGTAGACGGTCTTCCACTCGGTGAAAAAATCAATCGCCCCGATAGCGGCTTCACGGTGGCCGTTGCCCGTGTGCTTGGTCCCGCCAAAAGGAAGATGCGTTTCGGCGCCAATCGTTGGGGCATTGACGTAGACGATTCCGGTGTACAGGTCGCGCGTGGCGTGGAAGGCGCGGTTCACGTCACGCGTGTAGATGGAAGCGGAAAGGCCGTAAGGCACGCTGTTGGCCACGTCGATCGCTTCGTTCAGATTCGCAATGGGAATTACAGAAACGACCGGCCCAAAGATTTCTTCCTGCGCGATGCGCATCTTCGGTGAGCAGTCGCCAAAGACCGTTGGCGCATGGAACCAGCCTTTGGCGTACGCGCCGCCTCTCAGCCGGTTCCCGCCTGTGAGCAGCTTCGCGCCTTCGTTCTTGCCGATTTCCACGTAACTCGTTACGGTGTCCAACTGCTGCTCGTTGATGAGCGGCCCCATTTCCGTGTCCGGGTCCAAGCCGTCTCCAACTTTCAGCGATTTTGCGCGCTCCACGAAGCGCGTGACGAATTCCTTGTAAACGCCCTTGTGTACGGCAATGCGGCTGGCTGCGGTGCAGCGCTGCCCTGTCGTGCCGAACCCGCCCCAAACCGCGCCGTCAATCGCGAGATCCAAGTTCGCATCGTCCATCACGATGATGATGTTCTTGCCGCCCATCTCCAGGCTGCAGTGCTTAAAATCCGGCGCGCAAGCCTTCGCGACCATGCGGCCCACCGAAGTCGAACCTGTGAAGCTGATAACCGGAACGAGTTTGTGATGGGCCAGGGGCGCGCCCGCGCTCGGGCCATCGCCGCTCACCAGATTCACAACACCGCGCGGCACACCCGCTTCGGTTAGCACCTGCACGAGGTGATACGCGGAAAGAGGCGTGTCCTCCGCGGGTTTCAGCACGACGGTGTTTCCACTAATCAGCGCCGGCATCATCTTCCACGACGGAATGGCCATGGGGAAATTCCACGGCGTGATCATCCCGCACACGCCGATGGATTGCCGCACGCTCATGGCGAACTTGTCCGGCAGTTCCGAAGGCGTGGTCTGGCCGAAAAGCCGGCGGCCCTCCCCAGCCATGTAATAGGTCATGTCGATGGCTTCTTGCACATCGCCGCGCGTTTCGGTTAGGACCTTGCCCATTTCGCGCGTCATATCCTTGGCCAAATCTTCTTTGCGCTGGACAAGCAGCTCCGCGGCGCGAAACAAAATTTCGGCGCGCTTTGGAGCGGGCACGAGCCGCCACGCTTTGTAGGCTTCCTGTGCGGCCTTTACCGCCAAGTCCACGTCTTCGTCGGTGGAAGCCACAAACATGCCAACCAGTTCGTCGGTATTCGCCGGGTTGCGATTTTCGTAGGCTTTGCCCGAACGCGATTCCACCCATTCGCCATTGATAAAGTTCTTGAAAATCCTGGGGGCAACTGCGGTGGCCATACTTCCTCCTAACCCTCTGCTTAAGCTTGGTTTTGGGACACTGCCGATGCAGCGCGAGTCACTCTCCGGTAGAAAGAAAATCTTAACGTCGCCTCACAAAAGCGTCAAATCACGCCATTTTTGCTCGCCTCTGGCCACCGGCGCAACCTACGTTTCCCGACAATTCACCGCAAATGGGCGTAATCTAGGAATGGAATGAAACGGCCCACGTTCAAAGGTTGACTCGCCTGCTTCCTGGTGGAGGGGTCCCTTTACCTCATCGTCACGGCCGCCCAGGCGCTTCGCCGGCTTCTGACTGCCAAGGCCTAGCGCCGTCGTGCTTCCTTTTGGTGGGGATTGCCTCGCGGCTAGGCCGTGCGGATGCGGGCAAATTCTTCGAGTCCCCACTCGCCGATTTCCTGCTCGCGAATGCGAAACTTCTGCACTTTGCCGCTCACCGTCATGGGAAAAGCGTCGACGACGAGCACATATTCGGGAATCTTGAAACACGCAATCTTGCCCTGGCAGAACTCGCGAATTTCCTGCTCCATGCAAGTTTCTCCCGGCTTCAAACGAATCCACGCGAGAACCACTTCTCCCCATCTCGTGCTGGGGAGACCCACCACCTGAACGTCCATGACTTTGGGATGAGAATAGAGGAAAGCCCGGTACCTACTGCGCGGTGGAGGCTCCGGAACCATGAGGGATGCTTAGTGCCCTCGATCTTTGGTCTTGTCCGCGACGACGGTCCCGCCTTTCATCACCCAGCGCACGTTGTTTATGGCCACGTCAATGTCCGCCAGCGGGTCGCCTTCGACCGCAACCAAGTCGGCAAAGTAACCGGGGGCGACGGCGCCCAGTTCTTTTTCTTTGCCCAATAGTTCCGCTGCGTTAGTGGTGGCGGTGCGCAGCGCCTGCTCTGGCGTCATTCCCGCTTTCACGAACCAGCCCAACTCGCGCGTATTCTGGCCGAACATGGTGTAAATCGCGTCGGAGCCCATGGCGAATTTGACACCCGCTTTGTGGGTTTTTCGCGCCGTTTCCAGATTGCGCGCGATGAACGCCTTGGTCTTTTCCTGAAAACCGTTCGCATAGCCAATCTTCTGCCAGTTGTCCAGGTAATAGCGATTGTGATCGATGGTCGGGACGTAAAACGTGCCGCGCTTGGCCATCTCCGCAATCGTGGCGTCGTCCATATCGGTGGCGTGCTCGAGCGAATCCGTTCCTGCGCGCACGGCATCGCGCGCACCGTCGGGCCCGTAAGAGTGAATGGCAATCTTCTTTCCGAATTGATGCGCGGTATCGACCGCCGTTTTGATTTCCTCGTAGTTGTAGGTTTGAAAGCCCGTAACGTCGTCGTCCGTGCCGGTCGACGCATACATTTTGATGAGGTCCACGCCCGCGGCAATCTGCTGGCGCACTACGCGAAGAACTTCGGGCACGCCGTCAGCGATTCCTCCAGCGGGAAGATTCAGCCCGGACTTATACGGAGTATTTGTGATGTACAAGCCATAGCCGACCACAAACATGCGCGGGCCTATCATTTCGCCGCGATTAATCAAATCGCGCATGGCAATGTCCATATATTGATCCGCCCCCAGATCGCGGACGGTGGTCACCCCGGTTTCCAGCGTGCGCAACGCGCCTTTACGGGCAAGAAAGACTTCGACGGCGGGAGGATTCGCCGTGAGTTGCTTGAGCATCGGCACACCGGGCGTTTCATCCGTGTAAATCGTCATGTGCGTGTGCACGTCGACGAGTCCGGGCAGACCGGTGTATTTCGAGAGGTCCATCACCTCGGCACTGGGAGGAATCGCGGAAGCGTCGTTCGTCACTGTCTTGATGCGATCGCCTTCCACAATCACGATGGCGTTCGTCCACAGCTTACCTTTCGCATCCCAGAGTTTGCCGAAGCGTACTGCCTTGACTGCTTTTGCGGCTGGCTTCTCTTGCGCTGACGCCATGGAAAGAGCAACCGCAAGAGCAAGGACGACAAGCGTCGGGAACAAACGGATTCGCTTCATGTCACATCCTCACGTGCGCGCGTTGCTGCGCGCAACTTCCGCTTTCTAATTCAGTTGGAGTTGAAATGCAATTACCGAGGGGAGCCGTAAAGCCCCTTGCCTTCCGGCAGGGGGATATAAGGCTTCTAGAAAACGATTGACGAAAGAAAAGCGAAGAGCTATAACGCCCATAGGATGCTAGGATACAAATCCAATAACAACGTCGTATACAGCTGCAAATACCATGTTGCCCGAAGTACCGTCGTAAAGTGCTGGTGGATAAGGTTGCCGAGCGTCTCTTCCATTGGATACATAAGGCGGCTTTGAGATATCGAGCCGAGGTCATTGCTCTGGAAATCCTGCCCGACCACGTGCATTTGCTTGTCGAGGTAGACCCGCAATTCGGGATACACAGACTGGTGAAACACATCAAAGGCGTCACGTCGCACGACCTCAGAAAAGAGTTCAAGAGTCTCAGGACACGGCTGCCCAGCCTGCGGACCAACAGCTATTTTGTTTCAACTGTAGGTGGTGCACCACTCGAAGTCCTCAAGCAGTACGTGGACAACCAGAAGAATGTCTAACTCAACCAAACACGGCGTCAAGGGTCGGGTCTATCTCACGCCAGAGCAAGTTCTCTTGGCTGCGCGTCAGTTTGGTTGCGCCCGATTTGTGTACAATCATCTTTTGAACTTCGCAAACCAGATACTCCAACAACAAAACCAAGACTTCTCCAGCACAACGCAGTCTTGAACTCACTCGAATGAAGACCGAGTTGCCTTGGCTCCGCGAAGTCAGCGCCCCATCGTTACAGCAGACAGGGCGTGCTTTAGATACCGCGTACAGGAATTGGTTCGACTCCTTGCTGGGTAAGCGTCCGGATAAAGTAAAACCACCGACGTTTAAGAAGAAATCAAACCGTCAGTCTGCTCGTTTCGCCAGAAACTCTTTCCGTTTCCAAAATGGCGTCCTAAGCCTTTCGAAGATCGGTGCCATCCCGATTGTTTGGCACCGTCGTGTAAGCGGCGAGCCATCCTCGGTGGTGCTTAGCAGGACGCCGGCAGGTCGATATTATGTTTCGTTCCAAGTAGAGCAGCCGTTGCGTGTTGTAGGCCCCGCGAGCCATCGCCTATCGGTGGACATTAACACCAAGACGTTCAACTTCTTCAATGGAAGAACGTGGTCTCAGGTGTCGTTGCCTCGTCCTTGGTTGGCTGCACGGTCAAAGCTCCGCACAGCCCAAAAGCGTTTGAGCCGTTGTGAGAAGGGTTCTAAGAACCGCGAGAAGGCGCGCAGCAGGGTCGCTCCTATTTGTCAGCGAGTAACCGATATGCGCGCGGATTTTCTTCAGAAATTGAGCACTCAACTGATTCACAAAAACCAAGTGATTCTTGTTGAGACGCTCCGCACCAAGAACCTACTTAAGAATCGCCGCTTAGCCAGAGCCATTTCGGATGCGGGCTTCGGTGAGTTTGTTCGCCTGTTGGAATACAAGTGCAAGTGGCATGGTGTAACGCTCGTCAAAGTAGAGAGGTTCTTCCCGTCATCAAAGTTGTGCTGCACTTGTCACCAAAAGAAGGTAGACCTCAAACTCCAAGACCGTTGGACGTGTTCGAGTTGCCATACGGAACATCAGCGGGACGAGAATGCCGTCGTAAACATTTTCGTCGAAGGTTTGAGAATCTTAGCCGAGGGACGCTCGGTATTAGCCTGTGGAGGCACGGTAAGACCTAAACGCGAGTTTAGGCGTGTGCCGGTGAAGCAGGAAACATCGTCGGAGGTACGTGGCCATGTCGCATAGTAACTCCGAAGAATCCCCCGCCTTTAGGCGTGGGGAGTCGTCAAAAAGAGAAAGGACAAGAAGGCAGGACTTGGCAGCTTCTAGAAGAAGGCCTTGGTCGGTCATCCCGAGCGAGGGGGATCTGCTTTTCAAAGTAATGCAGAAAAAGCAGATTCCTCCTCGGAAGGACATGTTCCCGAGATTTCCAATAATCTCTTGAGAACAGAAAATGTACGCAGCGAGGATTTAGTTCCGGTGCTGCCCGGCTTGCGTGGAAGGTGGCGTCAGCTTGGAGGTGGTGTTGGAAGGCAGCGGCCGCGCCACACCCGCAATTGCTGAGCCCAGACCCAACTGCTGAAGGCTCCGAGCATCGAGCTTCCCTGTCGGGTTCAGGCCGTGAGCCTCCTGAAATTTTTTCATGGCTTCCACGGTGGAGTCATCCCACTTTCCATTGGGGTTCCCCGTGTAAGAGCCGTCTTTCGCGAGCGCCTGCTGGATTTCCGAAATGCGATCGGGAGTCGGAGCTTTCTGCCCGCGCTCCCGGAGCTCGTAACGTTTTGAGGATTTCTTACTGTGTGTGCCGCTGCGCCGCGCGGAAGCGGAAGGCTTCTTTGCCCTGGAGTTCTGCGCTTCCGCCAAATCGGAGAACACACCCAGCCCCACCGCCAAGAGCAGTGACGAGACCAGGTGTGTTGCCTTCCGAAGGTTCATGTCCGCCGCTTCGTGTCTTAGCTCTATTGCTGACTGTCGGCCGGGACTTTGCCGGACAGATACAGTGTCAGCATGCGGTCGCCATCCTGCCGGCGAAGCACTTTGAAGGTGATGTCGTCGCCGGGTTTCAGACTGGAAACTGCTTTGCGATAGTCGGCCACGGAGTTGATGGACGTGTGATTGATTTCACTGATCACGTCGCCGCGTCCGAAGCCAAGGTCTTCGGCAAAAGAGGCCGGCTCCACTTCCGTCACAATTACGCCTTTCTGTCCTTCGACGCCTACGCGGCGGCCGCGCTCCGGCGTTAGTTCTTCCACATGCAGGCCGAATTCGGCTGGACCGGCCTCCGCCGGTTGCTCGCCCGCTATTCTGCCGGCGGTGTTGGGAAAGACGCGGGTACGGTCTTCGACGGTGGCGTTCGTTTCTTTCAGCGTGCGGTCACGCATGTAGCTTAGCTGGACCTTGCTGCCAATGGATGCTTCCGCAATGGGATTGACCAGGTCGTTGCCCGTCTTGACCGGATGGCCGTTCACGCTGGTGATGACGTCGCCGCCCTTCAGTCCGGCCTTTTCCGCCGGGCTGCCGGCCTGCACGCTCTCGATCACTACGCCGTAGGGCGCGCCCAAAGACTTGAGGGTAATCGGGTTGGTGCTCTTGTCTTCCTCGAAACTGACGCCAATGGAACCGCGCGTCACACGGCCTTGCTTGATGATCTGGTCGTAAACTTTGATGGCCGTCGTGGAGGGTAGCGCAAACCCTACTCCTTCATAGCCGCGGCTGCCAGTAATAATCGCGGTGTTGATTCCAATCACCTGCCCCGAGAGATCGACCAGTGGGCCGCCGGAATTGCCAGGATTGATGGCTGCGTCGGTTTGCAAGAATCTCTGAAACTGTTGGCCGATGCCGCCGCGGTCCTTGGCGCTGATGATTCCCGCCGTAACCGTGGCTTGCAAGCCAAAGGGGCTGCCAATGGCCAGAACCCAGTCGCCTACCTGCACACCGTCCGAATTGCCCAGCTTGGCCGTCGGCAGGTCCTTCTTGGTATCAATCTTGATTACGGCAAGGTCCGTATCTTCGTCCGTACCCACAACCTTTGCCGTGTATCTGGCGGTGTCACCGTTCAACTGCACTTGAATTTTCGTGGCCTGCTCAATGACGTGGTTGTTGGTGAGAATGTAGCCCTGTTTGTCGACGATAACGCCCGAGCCCAAGCTACGGTCTGCCTGCGGAGGCCCATCGGGGCGGCCGTCGAAGAAGCGGTCGAAGAAATCCTGCATGGGATCGTCTGGATCGTAAGGTTGCGCGCGGCGCTTGCGCGATTGCTTGCGCTCGAGAACCTGTGTGGTGGCAATATTGACCACCGCGGGCTCGACCTTGTTGACGACGCCCGCAAAAGTATTTGTCGCCGGAATGGGGTCCGGCACGGTCAGAGCCGTTGCCGTGGTGCCCGGGAATCCAAATCCTTTCGTCGCGGAAACCCGGCCAGAAACCACCGAGCCGATCAGGATTCCTACGACTAGCGTGAAGCTGACAAATACTCCCGCCAGGATCTTGCGCTGACGCGCCCAGTTCAACAATTCCTTGACTTGATCTCCCATGTCCCCTTTACTCCTCTTAAGACTGGCCCCGCACCGGTGGAGTAGCAAGCATGCTTATCGACCAGAGTGGATCCGTCTCCGTGATCCCGGGCAAACCACGTCGCCCGCCCGCTAGTATAACACCGCAAAATCTCTGGAGTTGCTGCCCTTGTCGTGCGTCATCGAAGCGATAACTGCCTGCTGGGCCGGGTGCCGTACCGCTTTTGTCCACCCTTCCTTGGACGCACGAACCCCGTGATTTGTTGTCAGCAGAAATGTTAGCAAGTTTGGCGGGGGGCGTAACTTGCTTGCGCGCAAGGAGTAACCTTTACCGGCCGGTGGTGGCCGTTAACACTGGAAGCCTTTCCCGCGTCTGCATGAGTGCATGGTGGAACAACTGCTTACCGCCAGTGAGCTTTCACTTGGGAAACGTCCTTGACTTTCGAACCGCGAGCATGGAACGTCAGGCTGTGACTGTCCAGCCCGCAGCCGAAACGTCGGCCGACGACGCGCTGGTGAGCGCCGCACGCGCGGGCGACCGGTCCGCCTTCGGTCTCCTCTACCACCGCTATAGGCGGATGGTGCACGGCATTCTGTTGTGCCGCGTGCCGCCCCGCGACGTGGACGACCTGGTCCAAGAAGTTTTTCTGCTGGCGTTGCGGCAACTCCATTCGCTGCGGGACATTTCGCGCTTTGGAGCGTGGCTGAGCACCATCACCCGCAACCGCGCCAACGATTACTTCCGGAAGGCGCGTCCCGTGGATCGCGCGGCGGATCCCGAAGCGGGGGAACAGGCGGAGAGCCGCGCCAATGACCACGTCATCGAACAAGAGGCGGTAATGACCATGGCGGTGCTGCGCACGTTGCCCGAAACGTATCGCGAGTCGCTGACGCTGCGGCTCGTGGAAGGGATGACCGGCCCGGAGATCGCCGCGCGCCTGGGGCTGACGCATGGATCGGTGCGTGTGAATCTGCATCGCGGCATGCGAATGCTGCGCGAGAGGCTGACGGAAAAGACGCGGAGCTCGGCGCAACACATTGCCAAAGAGTCGTAGCAGCGGCTTTACGCCTCTGCCGCGCAGTGGGCGCACCAATGACGGAGCAGAAACAAGTGAGCGAACATGAGTGAGCACAAAAAAGATCCGGTTATGAAAGACGATTATTTGTGGGACGGCTCGGGCGAGCCGGACCCGGAAGTGCAAAAACTGGAGAATTTGCTGGGGCGTTACCGGCACAATCAGCCCGCGCCGGCGTTTGATCAAATTGCGGTCGAAAAGCCGGCGCCGCGCCGCTGGAGCTTCCCTGCGTTTCGGTTCTCGTTTCAACTTGCTGCTGTCGCCGCTGTGCTTTTGATTGGCATCACAACCTTCGTTGTTTTTCGCGCGAGGCAGTCGCGCGATTCCGGTCCGGCGTGGGAGATTGCGAGGATCGCGGGCGCGCCGCGTGTCGGCTGGCATTCTCTTAGCGCCAACTCGGAAACGGCGAAGCTGAAGGTTGGGCAGACTTTGGTGACCGACAACTCATCGCGTGCCAGCATCACGCTGGACGAAACCGGCCGCATCGAAGTCGACCCCGCCTCGCGACTCCGCGTGCTCGCGAGCGGACCAAGCCGGAAGCGCCTGTCGCTCGAGCGCGGAACGATTCACGCAACCATTTGGGCGCCGCCCGGCGAGTTTGTGGTGGACACGCCCTCTGCGGTGGCCGTGGATTTGGGATGCGTGTACACGCTGCATGTGGATGATTCGGGAGCCGGATTGCTGCGCACCACGATGGGCTGGGTCGGCTTTAAGTTGCATGGCCACGAAGCGTTTATTCCTGCGGGTGCGGTTTGCGCGACGCGTCCAAGAATCGGGCCGGGCACACCGTACTTTGAAGATGCTTCCCCCTCTTTTCGCGAGGCCTTGGCAAGATTTGACTTTGCGAAGATTACGCCGCAGGAGCGCAAGGCGCTGCTGGGAACCCTCTTGTCCGACGCGCGGAAAGAAGATGCACTGGCGCTGTGGCATTTGCTTTCGCGGGTGAGCGATGTGGAGCGCCCCGGCGTCTATGATCGCCTCGCGGCGTTGGCTCCGCCTCCCCCAGACGTTGCGCGCGAAGGCATTTTGCGCCTCGATCCGAAAATGATGGATTCCTGGTGGAACTCGTTCGGCTACGGCGACGTCTACCTCTGGCACATGTACGAACGCACGTGGTCCGAGGATCAGCCGCATGCAAAGTAAAGGAACGATTCAGTTGTGAAACGTGGCGAAGATAGCAGCGCTCGGAACAAATCCTTCACTTCTGGACCTTGGACGTCCGTGAGTCAGAGTATATCGAATGTCGGTTGCCGTTAACGCGCCCGAGGGTCCAGGCGTCTTGGCTCCCGAAGTTCGAACACAGGAAGACGAACTCGTCAAAAGGAGACACGACAAAATGACATTCCCCAAGGTTCGGCCATCTCGGTATTTCCATTGCGCGGCGCTGGCGACGGCGATGCTGCTTTCCGTCAACGTCGCGCAGGCAGGACCACCGCTCATCTGCCACACGTTTGAGATCGGTCAGGCAAAGTCACTGCCATGGATCAGCCACAGCTGGAACCTCAATGGCTCAGAGAACTACGACACGAAAAACCTGGCAGCCGACACGCTGGAAATTCTGAAGCCGGACACGCCGGTGCTGGTGCGCATGGAAACGTTGCGCCGCGCGACGCTGTATGCGCGCAAAGATCCCGTCGCAGCGAAGGAACTTCTTGCGCGGCTTCACGCCCGCGCCACCGCGGCGGAGTCTGCCGGCCACTCGGACGCGCTGGCATGGTTCGATGCCGGCTATCTCGTCGAAACCTACAAGCAGTGGCTGGGTCAAAACCTGCCGCACATGACCGACGGCATGCGCATGGACGCGAATCCTGCCGCGGGCGTGGACGGCTACGCCATGGTCAAGAAGGCGATTGCGCTGCGCGGCATCGCCTTCGAGGGAGACGACCCGCAAATGGAATTTGCCGCCGCGCTGATCACACTTTCCGGTCCGCGCGACGAACACGTGCGGCACGCGCAGAAAGCCATCGCCGGCACGAAGACCGACGCGCTGCTCGCGCAGAATCTCGCCACCCATTTCCTCGGGCCAAGAGACCAGACCGTGTCCGAGATGCTGGCGAAAAATTAACGGCAGCGCGATCGTCAGAGCCTTGCCGGGAGCATTTTCGGGTATCCGCCATCTAGAGGGTGCCGCCAGGAAGATGGGTGAGGCCGTCTAGATGGCGCAAGCGGAGTAGCTTGCGTCGCAAAGCAGGCCCATCCTAAGCAGTTGAAACAACAGGGCTTAGTGGTCACGCCAGAAGTGGCGAGCAAGCTCCCGTTAACTCCGCAGGCGGCCTGTCAGCGCGATTTCTGCAAGCATTTGAAACGGGAGCGCAGGATGGTGCTGAATCTTTTCCTTGACTTCCCGCACCCTCTCAGGCATAAAAGAGCTTGCTGCGGTTGCGGCGACACGTGGCGATTTAGGGCAACTTGCTCCACGTAAAAAACTGCTAAAGAGCTGGTAGAGTTTCCTAGAGACCCTCCGAGCACTTTGGCACGGAGGGTTTTTCGTTTCCCCTGCTTGCTACCTAAATCGAATTTCACCTCGTGTTTTCCTCCCGTAGCGCTTGTGGTCTGCCCAGCCTAGCGGATGCGAGGCACGCGTTTCCCATTCGCTCCTGAGTACGACCACGGAATCCGGAAAAATGCAAGGAATCGCTCCATGTCTCATGACTCGAACTATCAGCTCCGCTGCCGCGAATGCGGCAAAACCTGGGGCAATGTGCCCCGCTCGTTTTGCGAAGATTGCTTTTCCCCGCTCGAAGTTGCCTATGACTACCACTGGCTGAAGAAAGTTGCCAAGCGCGAGAATCTTGCGGGCCGCGCGTTCAACATGTGGCGCTATTCCGAACTGCTGCCGCTCACGGACGATTTCACCGCGCCGATGGCGGCCGGAGGCACGCCTCTAGTCCGTTCACAAAAGCTGGCGGCGCAATGGGGTGTGAAAAGTCTCTATCTAAAAAATGATGCCGTGTGCTTCCCTTCTCTGTCGTTCAAAGATCGCGTGGTGGGCACGGCACTGGCGGCGGCGCGCCGCTTCGGTTTTGAAACGGTAGGCTGCTCGTCGACCGGGAATCTTGCCAATGCGGTGGCAGCGCAGGCGGCACAACAAGGTTTCCACGCTTGCGTGTTTATTCCTGCGGATCTCGAGCCGGCAAAAGTACTGAACACTGCGGTTTATGGCGCTCGCATTGTGCGCATCAACGGAAACTATGATCATGTCAACCGGCTTTGCGCGCAGATTGCCGACCGCTTTCCGTGGGGTCTCGTGAACGTGAATCTGCGGCCCTACTATTCCGAAGGCTCGAAAACGCATGGTTACGAGATCGCGGAACAGCTTGGGTGGAAGTTGCCTGATAACGTCGTGGTTCCGATGGCGGGCGGTTCGCTGATTACCAAGATCGCGAAGGCGTTCAAGGAACTCGTAACGCTCGGCTGGGTAGAAGACCGGCCGGTGAAATTCTTTGGCGCGCAAGCTACCGGCTGCTCGCCAATTTCTGATGGCGTGAAGCGAGGCCTGTCACGGTTCGAGCCGCAGAAACCCAACACCATTGCTCGTTCGCTGGCCATCGGCAATCCGGCCGACGGCCCGTTTGCCATGAAGCTGATTCGCGAATCGGGCGGCTGGGCGGAAGACATTTCCGATCTGGAGATTATCGACGCGATCAAGTTGCTCGCGGAAACCGAGGGCATCTTCACGGAAACGGCGGGAGGCGTCACCGCGGGAGTTACAAAGAAGCTGATCGTCGAGAACCGCATCCGGCCGGAGGAAACCACCGTGGTTTGTATTACGGGGAATGGTTTGAAAACCACCGACGCGATTGCTGCGGAATTTCCCTCCAGCGAGGCCATTGCACCGCGGCTGGAAGCGTTCGAGGCGTATCTCGACGCGCAACTGGGAGCCGCAGCAGCGAAGGCGTAGTGCGAAGCAGCGCAAAAAGCAGATTCCTCGCTGCGCTCGGAATGACAGTTTGCATGAATATGCGTTAGGGATTCGTATTTGAAAGCAAGGAGCCTGAAACAGATGCCAGTAACGATTGAAATTCCAACCGCGTTCCGGCGCTTCACGGACGGTGCGCCAAAAGTTGACTGTACGGCCGCGACGGTCGCGGAGGCGCTCGACGCCCTTACCAGGCAGTTCCCTGGCCTCTCACGCCATGTGCGCGATGAGAGCGGGCAAATCCGCCAGTTCCTCAACATTTATCTCAATGAGGAGGACATCCGCTTTCTTGGAGGAGAGGCCTGTTCGCTTCGAGAAGGCGATCGCGTCCTACTTGTTCCGTCCATCGCCGGCGGCTGCGGTTAAGTTCAGCCTGCGCAGGTCGCCGCGGCAAAGCGATCACTCCGCCCGCGCGTAGAGCTCCACAGGTTCCAACACGCCCTCCTTCATCATGGCGAGGACATTTTTAATCATCACCGGCGCCAGTTCTCCCATGAGCAAACGAAGGCTAAGCGCCGGGTGGCCGCTCTGGGCCGCGCGTGCAATGGCCCGTTCCGTAAACTCGATCGCGAAGGCTTTTCGATTCCTCTCCCGCTCGACCCGGAATCCGGCTCTCTGTAAGGCTTCGCGGTAGCTGTTCACATCCGCCACAAAGCTGGTCTCTTCGTTCGTCGCCCACGGCACGGGGTAAGCCATCTTGTGTTCCCGTGTCCGAAGAATGTCAAAAATGGCAAAAAGTCCGCCGGGCTTCAGCACGCGCCGTACTTCCTGGAAAACGCCGGCTTTATCGGCGATATTCATGCCGACGTGAATCATATAGGAGCGATCGAAACTCGCGGTCGGGAATGTCATGTTTAAGGCGCTGCCCTGGACAAACTCGACCAGATGATCCAGTTTCGCTCGGCGCGTCAGGCTCCGTGCCACCTGAACAAACTCCTCTGTTAAATCAATTCCGGTCACTTTGCACTGGTGCTCGGCCCCGAAGTAGCGAGCCGGTCCGCCGATGCCGCTGCCGACGTCGAGGACGCGCAATCCCGGACGCAGCTCCATCTGGGCGGCCAGTTCCTGGGTTGCCTCGAGCCCGCCTACGTGAAATTCGTCGGCTACCGCTAAGTCCATCGCTTTAAGTCGTTCCGGGTCAACACCCGTTCGAGCCACCGCCAGAAGGATGGTTTCCTCTAGCTTTCCCCGCGTGTAATGTCCCGCAACTTTGGCTTCACTCACTTATGCTGCGCCTCAATAGGAATTCTTTCGTCCTACGACGTGTCAATTTCCGGCTACTATAACCCATTTCGCTTTGGTCCGTGGCCCGGGCCGGCTTCCCCGAAGGCGGGAACAAAAAACTCGGAACATTTTGCAGCCCAGCCGCGTTCTACCTGTAACGAAGGAGGGAGTGTGTCTATGCGCAAAGCCATCTACATCGTCTCCCTGGCGTCCTTGGCGATTTTCTCCGTCCCGGCGGGCACAGCCCAATCCAAGAAGATCGAAGCCACAAACCTGCCTGACCATCCGTTTCAGGTGGACTATCCCTCCGGCAGCCCACTGCGTCTGCACTTGCGTTCCGGCGACGTGCGTGTGGTGGGCAAGGATGACAACAAGGTTTCCGTGCGCGTGGAAGCGAGCAACATGGAAAAGGCTCGGGAGGTCAGGGTGGTTTTCGAGCGCTTTGAGAATTCAGCCGAACTGCGCGTATCCGATGGTCCTAAGAACAACCTTGAAATCATCGTGGAAGTTCCGAAAGCCACAGGGCTGTTTGTCCGCATGCCTGCAGGCCAACTCGAAATCAGTGACGTCACCGGAGACAAAGATGTTCAGCTTCATGCGGGCGAATTGATTCTCCATGTGGGCAACCCAGAGGATTATTCGCACGTGGATGCCTCCGTGACCACCGGCGGCCTGGAGGCCCCGCCCTTTCATGAAGACCACGGCGGCTTGTTTCGCTCTTTCCAGAAAAGTGGCAATGGCAAGTACCGGCTCCATGCCCATGTAGGTGCGGGAGACCTGACTTTGCGTTAGGCATTTGACCCTATATTTCCCGGCAGTTGCCGCAACCTTTTGAGGTAGGAAGGGTTATGGTGGTATGAGGCTGCGGCTGCTCATTTACGTGGTGGCTTCGCTGGTTTTGCTGGCGTTTTACGCGCCAGCAAAGGCGATTACGTCTTTCTTCTCAAACTGGCAGGATCTCTAGACCTCCGTCCTCGGAGTTTCCCACCGCCTTGTATCCGCCGATTTGAATATCGCCTCTATGACGGCCATATTGGCGACCGCGTCCTCCAGGGGCACGGGAAGTTCGGTTCCTTCGCGGATGGCTCTCGAAAAGGCGTCCCCTTGGATGGTGTACTGGTCGCAGACCGGGATCATCTCCGTTGTAATCCCGCTTCCCGACACGTCCTTGCCGCTATCGATGAGAATTTCACAGGCCCGGTCATTTGGCGCATTGAAAGGAATCTTGATTTCAATGCGCGCCTCGGTCCCGAGAAACTGCATGCGCTGGTAAGGAACGAGCTGTGTGCCGCAAGTGAAAACGGAATGCCCGGAGGGAAACTCCAACATCGCGGAACCTAGCCGGTCAGTGCCAAACTCCGGGTCGGCTTCGAGCATTCCGCAAACCCGCAAGGGCTCCTCACCAAACATCCAGCGTGAGGTGGTAATCGCATAGCAGCCGATATCCATGAGGCTGCCGCCGCCGCATTCCACCACGTTGCGCACGTTGTTCGGGTCGCGATTGAAGTAGCTGAACGCGCCGACGATCGACCGCAGTTTCCCGACGACGCCCTTGCCAATCAAGTCCCGCACTCGCAGCCATTGCGGGTGGGTCTTGACCATGAAGGCTTCGCCGATCTTCACGCTGCAGCGGTCGCGCGCTCTAAGTAGCTCCTTCGCCTCGCGCGCGGTCAAACTGATGGGCTTTTCGCACAGGACGTGCTTTCCGGCCTCGGCGGCTTTAATGGACCACGGCACGTGCAGGTGATTGGGGAGCGGGTTGTAGATCGCCTCGATTTCGGGATCCGCGAGAAGTTGTTCGTAGGAACCGTAGGCTTTGGCTATGCCCAACTGAGCGGCGGCTTTCTCTGCTTTGCGCAACTCCCGCGACGCGATGGCGGTGATTTCGCTGCCTTCACCATTCTGCATTGCGGGAATCACTTTCTTCACGGCGATCGCCGCCACTCCCAGCACACCCCACTTAACCTTTGTTCCACTCATTCTGTGCCTCAGTATTGTTCGCGAATTTTACTGGCTTGCGGCTGTGGCGTAGGGACTTGCCGCGCGATATCGCTTCTCGAATTCTTCTTTCGTGCAAATGGTCCGCAAATCCGTCACGCGGTCAATGCAGAGGATTCCGTCCAGATGATCGATTTCATGCTGAAGCAGTTCAGAGAGATCCCGCAATTCGCCGGCCTGAATCTGGTGCGTCTTGCTTTGTAAATCCTGATATTGCACGGTGATGCCGCGGTTGCGCTCGACTTGCATGAAGATGGACAAAAAGCTGAGGCAGGCGTCCCAGACAACGATGCGCTCGGCGCTGCGCTCGAGGATATTAGGATTCACCAGCGGCCACGGGTCTTCGCCCGGCAAGCGCAGGAAAATGACGCGTTGCGAAACGCCGATTTGCGGCGCAGCGATGCCGCGGCCGTAGCCGGTGGTCTTGCGCCAAAAGGCCAGCGTGTCTTGCAAATCTTCGACCAGCGCGCGAATCTCCGGAGCGGAGGGATCTTTTACTTCTTTGCACGGCTCGCGCAACACCGGGTCCCCCAATTGCCGTACGGTCCGGACCGCCATGGCATCCACCTCCGTTTCGCTCTGACGATACGCTAATTCTTGACCTGCGAAAAGCCGCATCCTTTGGTATTATCTCGCCTGCGGCCAGCACCATGGGAGGGCTGACGCGACAGAACATGCGAGGAGGAGAAAACGAATGCGAAGAGGACTTATCGTCCCGGCGCTCGGGATGACCGTTCTGGGCGGGCTCGCCTCCGTGACCGGCCTTGGGGGGCAGGAGAAAAAGGAGGCCATGCCCGAGCCGAGCGTCAAGGTCGGAGACCTGGCCCCGGACTTCACCCTTCGGGACACCAAGGGGAAGGAAGTTTCGCTGCACGACTTTCGCGGGAAGAAGAACGTCGCGCTGGCGTTTTATATTTTCGCTTTCACCGGTGGTTGAACGAAGCAAATGCAGAACTTCCAGCAGAACCTGGCAAAGCTGGAAGCTGCAGACACCCAAGTATTGGGTGTAAGCATGGACAGCATGTTCAGCAATAACGCCTGGGCGGAAAAAATCGGAGTGACCTTCCCGCTGCTGAGCGACTGGGGCGGCGAAGTCACCAAAGAATACGGGCTTTACAATCCGCAATACAAAGCCGCGCGGCGCATCAACTATCTGATCGACAAGAGCGGCAAAGTCATCGAGATGCAGATTGACAGCGAGGCGATCGATCCGACAAAGAT
>Ga0209808_1000018_pt1 | contig 91723 bp, 92 predicted proteins | sample GraSoiAngelo_157_FD_186171 | JGI IMG/M metagenome (GOLD analysis project Ga0209808, IMG submission 186171) | Grasslands soil microbial communities from the Angelo Coastal Reserve, California, USA - 14_1009_16_20cm (SPAdes) (version 2) | ecosystem: Environmental > Terrestrial > Soil > Grasslands ... | reverse complement strand
GGGACGAGCCCGGAAGAGCTCATCGCCGCGGCGCATGCGGCCTGCTACTCGATGGCCTTCTCCAACGGCCTCGCCAAGGCGGGCTACCACCCGGAGCGGCTGAACACGACGGCTGAGATCGAGTTCGTCCCCGGCAAGGGGATCGTCTCGAGCACCATCACCGTGCGCGGGCACATCCATGGCATCGACGCCGCCGCGTTTCAGAAGCTCGCGGAAGAAGCCAAAGAGGGATGCCCCGTGTCCTCGGCCCTGAAGGGCAACGTGCAGCTAAAGCTCAAGGCGGAGCTCGACCACACCCACTAGCGCCTGGCGGTCCCCGTCAGCGACGGGAAATCCACCATGCCCTGCATCCGCAGGTCGCGGAGCTGGCCGGCCAGCCACTTGCGGGGGTCTTTGATCGGCTGGCTGCCGTCGAGGCAGTTCCAGCACTGGCCGCCGACGTCTCGAGCGACCAACAGGAGGCAGCGCGGCTGGCCCGCGCGCTGCCAAGCCTTGACCACGAAGGGGAGCGAGATGGGGCGCGCCGGCGTCTTCTCGGGCATGTTCAGCTCGCCTGCGTAGATCTCGTCGCCGTTCTGCACGATGACCCCGCCCCCGGCCAGAGTACCGCCGAGGTTTTCGACCTGGACCTGGATGGATTGGCCAGGCGAAACGAAATCGGTGAACGTGAGGTGGGGGACCGGGCGAGTGCTTGCCTCCCAGCGCCGATCCGCGAGCTTGATCGCGCGCCGCGTAGCCCGGTCGGCCCGCGTCGCAAAGATCGCGGCCCACAGGGCGAAGAGGGTGGTGGCGCCGACCAACGCAACAAAGATCTGGCCTGAGTTCACTGCTTGCCTCGCTTGACGCTGCCGGATTGTGGATCTGGCGCGAGATGGTACAGGCGGGCGTCATAGGCGCGGAAGGCGGGCAGCGCCGCGGCGCACACCAAGCAGCCGATGACGCACAGGACGCCGCCTGAAACGATCGAGACACGGAGGCTGAAGAGGGACGCAACGACGCCGGCTTCGAAGTTCCCGAGCGCGGGCCCTGACGTGTAGCTCAGCATCTCGATGGATGCGAGCCGTCCCCGTAGGGAGTCTGGAATGGTCTGGTTCCAGATGACAGATCGGAAAACGCCACTCATCATGTCCGCCGCACCGGCGAGCGCGAGGAAGAACAGGGCGGGCCAGAGGCCGGGCGCGAATCCAAAGCCGATGATCGCCAGGCCCCAGATCACAGCCGCGACCACCACGCCCATGCCATGCCGGCGGATTCGACTGGTCCAGCCGCTCGTCGCGGAGAAGACGAAGGATCCCGCCGCCGGCGCCGCGTACAGCAGGCCGAGAACCGTTGGTCCGCCGAGACTCTGCGCGATCGCCGGAAACAGCGCCATCGGCATGCCGAAGAACATCGCGACCATGTCCACGACGTACGTACCTATGAGCTCCTGGCGGCTGCTTGCATAGCGGAGCCCTTCCAGAACTCGGCGGAGGCTGGGCTTGGCTGCATCGACCGGCGGCGGGACCGCTCGCATGAGCCACAGGCAAGCGAGACCCACCAGGAAAGTCGCGACGTCTACGAGGTATGTGACTGAGAGTCCGAAGGCAGCCAGGAGCACTCCGCCGAGGGCCGGCCCAAGGATCATCCCGAGCGTGCCACGGACGCCGCCCAGCGCCGCTGCCGCTGCCAGCTCGTCCTTGTCGACCAGACGCGGCAGCATGGCGTCGAGCGAGGGGCGCTGGACGGCGTCAAGCACTCCCCATGCCATCGCGATGACGAAAAGGAGCCACACCTGCGGATGCGAGAGCGCGGCGTTGCCTGCCAGCGCGAGGCTGCAAGCCAGCAACGCCGCCTCGGTGAGCAGCACCAGCCAGCGCCGGTCCCGAGCGTCGGCAAGCGCACCCCCCAGAAAGGCAAAGGCAAGGATGGCTGCGAACTCCAGCACCCCGAGTACGCCGACAAGCAGCACGCTGTGGGTCAGCTGGTAGACCTGGTACGGAAACGCGACACCCGAGATCATCGAGCCGAAGAAGGAGACCAATCTGCCGATGAAGAGGAGCCTGAAATCGCGGTGGCGGCGCAGGGGCGTGATGTCCACCGTGGCCGCCAGCAGCCAGCGAAATCTGCCCGGCCCCGTTACGGAATCGTCAATGGCCGCCAGCAGCCAGCGAAATCTGCCCGGCCACGTTACGGAATCGTCAATTTCGGGAATCATGTGGTGACCGAATATGTTGGAGGGTGAGATGGAAAAAGCCACTTTCGCAGGCGGGTGCTTCTGGGGCGTTGAGCACCTTTTCAACCAGGTGCCGGGAGTGATCGAGGCCGTCTCGGGTTACGAAGGAGGCACCGTCGACCACCCCACCTACGAGCAGGTGTGCAACGGTAGAACAGGGCACGCGGAAGCGGTGGAGGTCACTTACGACCCCGCGACTGTGACATACGACCAGCTTCTGAACGCGTTCTGGAACATGCACGATCCGACGACATTGAACCGCCAAGGTCCTGACATGGGACATCAGTACCGGTCCGCGATCTTCTTCCACAACGCCGAGCAAGAGAGGGCCGCGCGCAAATCAAAGGAAGAGGCGCAGAAGTTCTTCGACCGTAAGATCGTCACCGAGATCGTGCCGGCCACGGACTTCTGGCGAGCGGAGGACTATCACCAGCGCTATTTCGAGAAGCATCCCGGTCACTATTCATGCCACTTCATTCGCGGTTGGGTACCGTCGGAACCGGAGGAAGCAAAGCGCTCCTAGGGCCGGCCGCCCAGCCCTAAACTCCGGCGCCGGTCGATATCCTTACGGGCCGTGCGCTGCGATCACTGCGCCACCGACGTCCCGGACGGCGTGTTCTGTACCCGGTGCGGCGCGCACCAGGGAACCGCGGCTGAGGTAGGCGACCCCAAGACGCGCGAGAACCGCTACGCCGCTCATCCCGGCGAGCACGTCGTCCAGCCGTCTGTTTTCACGACGCTGTTTCCTCATCTCGGCCAGCAGAAGATCCACGAGTTCCGCTGGGCGTTCGCGGCTGGGCTCGCGGGCATCCTCATCCTGTACGTGGCGGGCCTCATCACGGCTGCGATTCTTGTCGCGACGTTTCTCGTTCCGGTTCTGTACCTGATCTACCTCTACGAGGCGCAGGTCTATCGCGACGAGCCGGCGATCGTGCTTGGCTTCACGATCGGCGGCGGAGCGTTGATCGGGCTCGTCCTTGCTTTGATCGAGCGGGGGCTGTCCAACCCGTACGCGGGCGTCGGCAACCCGCTTCGCAATGCGGGCATCGGCGCGGGCATGCTGCTTTTCATCGGGATCCTTATCCCAATCGTGCAGGAGGCTCTCAAACCTCTGCCGGCGCTCCTTCTTCCAAATCGCGGTGACTTTCCGGAGACCGTGGATGGTCTGGTCTTCGGCATCGCCGCAGGCCTCGGCTTTAGCGTGGCCGAATCGCTGGTGGGTTTTTCGAGCGTGATTACAAGTCTCCCTGCGCACATGGCGCCCGGCAACTGGATCTACGACCTAACCACGCTTGCCATCTTTCAGCCGCTGCTCCAGGGAAGCGCGACCGGGATCGTGGTGGCGGCGATCTGGCGCTACCGGCGCGGTCGCTTCGCACGTCGGGAGCTCGGCGGCCTCGGCACCGCCGTAGTGGCGCACATCGCGTTTGCGCTCGGCACTTTGCTCTTGAAGGACTCGCAGGTCAATGCGCTTTTCGTGCTCGTTTGGCAAGCGACGGTGGTCGGCGCGGTGCTCATCTACGTTCGTTACCTGCTGCACCACTCGCTCCTGGAAGAGGCCGCCCATATGGGTTTCGCCGAGACCGTATGCCCGAACTGCCACATGCACATCGTTGCTTCAGGTTTTTGCCCCAACTGCGGCATGGCGCTCACCGCCGCACCCACTTCGGTCAAGCGAGCGCGCAAGCCCCACACCGGCGCTGCTCCGAAAGCCCAGGGCAGAAAAACCTAGGTGGCTCTGACCTGCGCCCGGTGTGGCGCCCAGAATCCTGACGGCAACCTCTATTGCCAGGCTTGCGGGACCGCGCTGACCGCGGCGGGCGCAGTGGCCACAGCGCCTCCGCCACCTGCGCCCCCGGCCGGAGCATTCGCCGGCCCGCCGCCAGGCATCGCACCGCCGGTGGTGGCCGCAGGTGGGTATCAGAGCCCCTTCTACACGCCGCCGGCCGTCCCGGGTGCAGTCCACCGAACGCCCTGGATGCTGATCATCGCCGCGGTCCTGCTGCTCACGGTATTGATGGCGGGATTCGGTACCGCAATGGCGATCCTCGGCAACCGCAACTCGTCTGGTACGGGTGGGTCGCGTGTCGGCGAGCTCACCAGTCCAACTCCACAAGGGTCGCCGAGCCCGGTGGCCTCGCCCACGTCGAAGAGCACGACATCCGAGTCGAACGACGGCCTGACCATCCCCGTGCCGCCTGGATGGGCTGTGGCCAGCAAAGACAGCGAAACCATCATCCTTACGGACCCGAACAGCGACGGCTCCATATCGGTCGCGAGCGGACCTTCCAGCCCTCCGCAATCGGCGCAGGACAACAAGAACACGATCGACGGCTACTTCAAGGGCAAGTACCCGGACGCGCGCGCGTGCCCCAACACGAGCACCACGAACACGTCGTTCAACGGCGCGAAGGGGATCAGCTGGACCACGTGCTTCACGCTCACCAGCGGATCTCATTCCGTGCCGGCGGCGGCGTCGTTGTTCGCGGGGGCCAACTCCAGCGGCAGCGTCTACTACGTCGTGATGGTGCTGACCCGCCAGGACAACCTGCAGGCCTATCTCACTATGTCGAAGCCCGTACTTCAGGGCGTCCACTGGAAGCTTTCCTGAGGCAGATTCCCTAGCACGCGGGTTATCGTGTGCCCCGGTGTTTGCCCGCTGGGGCCGCTTTGTCTATCGCTTTCGCTGGGCCACCCTGGTCGTGTCAGCGGTGCTCCTCGGGGCTTCCGTGATCGGCGTCCTCACAGGCGGACAGGTTGTCGGAAACGAGGGTTTCGGAGCGAGCCTGGAAGCCGGACGCACCGCCAGCCTGGTAACTCGCGACATCCACCGGGACCAACCTGTCGTCGTGACTTCTGGCATGACGCTGATCTTCAGCAGCGCGACCCTCAAGGTCACGGACGCCGAGTTCCAGGCCGCCGTGGAAAGCGCGATCGCGCCGCTCGGAGGCGATGCCCGGATCTCCGGTCTGACAACTCCGTACAGCGTGCCCGCGAGCGAGCAGGCGACCTTCATGTCTCGAGACGGGCACAAGGCGCTGGTCATGGTGCAGTTCAAAGACCAGGCCCGGACGTCTGAGAGGTACATCAACGAGGTGATTGCCGCGGTCCACCCAGGACCGCTCACCGTCGTCGCCACGGGTCAGGTTCCACTCAACCTTGCCTTCAACTCGACCCTCGACTCGGACCTCGTGCGGGCCGAATACGTCGCCCTTCCGGTCACATTTCTGATGCTCATCCTCATCTTCGCCGCGATCGTCGCCGCCCTCCTCCCGCTGGGAGTCGGCCTGCTCGCGATCGTCGGCGGGCTGGCCGGGACGATGTTGCTGGCGCGCTTCACCGACGTTTCCCAGTACGCGACCAACATCGTGTCCCTGATCGGGCTGGCGGTCGCCATCGACTATTCGTTGTTCGTCGTCAATCGATTCCGCGACGAGCTCGCGGCCGGGGCTACTCGCGAAGAGGCAATTGCCATCGCGATGTCCACCGCCGGTCGCGCGATCACGTTCTCGGGCGTCACAGTAGCCATCGGCCTGTCCGCGATGCTGTTCTATCAGGGCACCTTCATGGCCTCGGTGGGCGCGGCGGGTGGGATCGTCGTCGCCATCGCGGTGATCTACGGCCTCACTTTTCTTCCGGCGGCGCTGGCCATCCTGGGCAATGCCGTGGACTGGTGGCCTCGATGGGCGAGACGGCTGGTGCCCTCGCTAGGCGTGCGCAGACCCGCCGGAACGGGCGCGTGGCATGCGATGGCGACGTGGGTCATGCGCAGGCCGTGGTTCGCGCTCATCCCCGCGTTGGGGGTGCTGATCGCACTGGGCACTCCGTTCCTTCAGCTGCGGATGGCCAGCAGCGATGTCGACGCCCTGCCGCCTTCGAACCAGGCGCGCCAGGGCTACGACACCCTCATCAACGATTTCCCCGGCTGGAACGAGAGCTCGGTCGAAGCGGTCGCCTACTACCCGGACTCATCGCCGTTCTCGCCCGAGCACATCGGCGCGACATACGACTTGGGCCGCAGACTCGCCGCCCTGCCCAACGTGATTCGCGTCGAGAGCATCTTCGACATCAACCCGGGCTTGGGCCGCTTGGACTACCAGAGCCTCTACTCAGGATCTCGCGATTCATTGCCGTCCGCAATGCAGGACGCGCTGGCGAACAGCGCGGGCAAGCACATCGTCCTGCTCAACGTTTTGACCAACACGCCCTACACCAGCGACGAGTCGCGGGCGATCGTCAGGGCGGTGCGCGCCGAGCATCTGACCGACGGCCAGGTTCTGGCGACCGGCGGCACAGCCTTCGACCTGGACGTTGTGAACTTCATCCTGCAGCGGACGCCTGTCGCCATAGGCACCGTGATTCTCGTGACATACGTGATCCTCTTCCTGCTCACCGGATCGGTCGTCCTGCCGCTGAAGGCCGTGCTCACGAACCTCTTCTCGATCTCGGCATCATTCGGCGCGCTCGTCTTCGTGTTTCAACAGGGTCACCTCAGCGGGCTGCTCGGTTTCACGGCGCAGTCGATCGACCCCAGCATCCCGGTGATCCTGTTCAGCCTGGTCTTCGGAATGTCGATGGACTACGAGGTTTTGCTGATCAGCCGTATCCAGGAGGAATACCAGCGCACCGGGGACAACCAGGCCGGCGTCGCGATGGGTTTGGAGAAGAGCGGGCGTTTGATCACCGGAGCCGCGGCGATCATGTGCGCCGTGTTCATCGCATTTGGACTGGCGCAGGTGGTGATCATCAAGTCCATCGGGATCGGCCTTGCCGTCGCCATCGCGTTGGATGCGACGATCGTGCGAATTCTCATCGTGCCGGCCGTGATGAGAATCCTCGGCCGCGCCAACTGGTGGGCGCCTCGCCCGCTGGCTCTCCTCCACCGGCGCCTCGGTGCCGGCGAGTTTGGCGCACAGGCTCGCCAGCCGGTGAGGGAGGGGGTGTAGGGGACGCTTAGGGGCGCGTCCCCTACGTTCGGGGAAAGGCCGGAGGTGGCATCCGGTGAGCTTCAGGATGCGGACCTCTTCTGAAAGCCTCCTCAAACCAGGTTTGGAGTTTGCTGTGAAAGCAGCTAGCGGTGAGAAACGAGAGGGAGCTCGACCTCGAAGGTCGCTCCGCCCCCGCTGGTCTGCTTGACCTCGACGCGACCCCCGTGAGCCACGACGACGGCGTTGACGATCGACAGCCCGAGACCGGCGCCGCCGCTGTCGCGGCTGCGGCTCGGGTCGGCGCGATAGAAGGGCTCGAAGATCCGCTCGAGCACGTCTGGGCCGAGACCTGACCCATGGTCGGCCACCGAGAGGCGCGCGGTGCCGTTCTGAGTTGCCACTCCGATCTCGATGGGAGTGGTGGCAGGCGTGTGGACGAGAGCGTTGCGGACGAGGTTCCCGACGACCTGTCGCAGCCGCGTGTCGTCCCCGGACACGACCACGTTGTCGGGCGCGTTCACGGTGATCTCGCGCTGCGGCGCCACCGCACGCGCATCGGCAGCGGCGTCGCGCGCGATGACTTGCAGGTCGACCGGTTTCGTCTCGAGCGGCCGGCCCTGGTCGAGCCGGGCGATCAGGAGCATATCGTCCACCAGCGCGGACATGCGGACCGACTCCTCCTCGATCCGGCGCCTGGCAAGGTCAGCATCTGCAGGCGACTCGCCGGCCCCCCGACGCAGCATCTCCGAGTAGCCCCGGATCGAGGTCAATGGCGTGCGAAGCTCATGGGACGCGTCCGCGATGAACCGGCGCAGCCTTCGCTCGGACGCCGTGCTCTTGGCAAAGGCGGCCTCGATCTGACTCAGCATCGCGTTGAGCGCGAGACCAAGCCGGCCGATCTCGGTTTTCGAGGTCGCGGGTTCGACACGGCGGCTGTAGTCGCCGGCCGCGATCTCTCCCGCGATCGCGCCCATCCGCCGAAGGGGCCGCAGCCCGACCTGGATGATGACGAAGGCAAGCAGAGCGGTGCCGGCGACCACGCCGACACTGATGACCAGCTCGGAGATCAGCAGGCCTCGCAGGGTCGAATAGACGTCGGTCAGGGGAATGGCGAGGACGATGTACTGGCCTCCGAAGCGGCCTTCCGGCCAATCGGTCATTCGAAATTGGGTCACCGCGTCGGAGCCCCGGACGGTCTGGGGGTCCGTAGGAACGTCAAGGCCGGCCGAAGGCAACCGGCTGGGCAGAACCGGGGTCACCGCCGCGGTGGGCGTGCCGAATCCCTGCCCGACGACCTTGACGTTGACCACGGAGCCGTCCGTGCCTATCAGCTCAGCCACGGTTCCTACCGGGAACGCGGTGTGCTGCACCTGACCGCGGCCGGGCGCGCCGAGCGTGTTGGCCACCTCATCGACACCGGCCCTCAACTGGGCGTCGACGCCCCTGATCAGGAAATTCTGAAGCGATGCGTAAATCGCCACGTTGAGAACCAGAAGGCCGACGACGACCAGCGAGATGACGCCGATCAGGAGCCGCCCACGTAGCGACAGGGTCATTTTCGTGGCGTTCGGAGGACGTACCCCACGCCGCGCACGGTCTGGACCAGCGGCGGATCGTAGCGGTCGACCTTGCGTCGGAGGTAGCTGATGTAGGTCTCGAGCACGCTGGCGTCGCCGCCGAAGTCGTAGTGCCAGACATGATCGAGGATCTGGCTGCGCGTCAAGACACGGCCCGCGTTGATCAGGAGGTAGCGCAGCAGGCGGTACTCGGTGTTCGTCAGCTCGACGACGTGGCCATGCCTGCGGACCTCGTGGGCGTCGTCGTCGAGCTCGAGGTCGGCCAGCGCAAGCTTGCTCGTCTCCGAGTCGCTGCCGTGCCGCCGAAGCACGACCCTGACGCGGGCCATCAGCTCTTCGATGCTGAACGGCTTGGTGACGTAGTCATCGCCGCCGATGGTCAGTCCGTGGACTTTGTCCTCGGTCGCGTCCTTTGCGGTCAGGAAAATGATCGGCACCTTGTTGCCTGCGCTGTTCATTCGCTTGAGAACCTCGATCCCGTCTATGTCCGGCAGCATCACGTCCAGGATCACAAGCGACGGTGCGAACTGGGTGACCGCGGTCAGCGCCCCGCGGCCGGTTGCCGCGGTCTTGACGTTGAAGCCTTCGTAGCGGAGCGCCATGGCGACAAGCTCGGTGATGTTGGGCTCGTCGTCGACGACGAGCACTCGGGCGCCATCCTTGTTCACGATGATCATGCTGATGGAATTTCCTGGGAGATTGCTCAGAGAATAGTGGGGATCAGCTTCGATTTGACTGGAACTGGCCAGCCCGCGATTCGATCGACAGACCCGTCGCGGCGCACGAGGCGCGCGGCCATCCGATTCAGGACGAGCCAGGGCACAGCCTTCTCGCTCATGACGATAGCGCCGGTCGAGGCGATGTTCGCATCGACGCAGCTGCCCGCGACCACGGTCGCGCTGCGCCAGCAGCTCTCCGCCGGCAAGCCGGTTGCGGGATCGATGATGTGATGCAGCTCGACGCCCCCACGCAACCAGCGCCGAACGGCCGTGCCTGAGGAGGCAACGCCGCCGGAGGCGATGCCGACCGTCTCCGCGGTCTCCGCCAGCGGTGCGGCGCTGTCCTCGCTCGCCTGGACGAGCCAGCCACCCGGCGGCGCGTCGCCCGCTACGGCGATGTCGCCGCCGAGGCTGACAAGAACGCCGCCTCCCACTGCCTTGTGCGCGGCGGCAGCCGCGAGGTCTGCCGCAAGGGCCTTTGCCGTCGCGCCGAGGTCGAGCTCGACGCCGCGCGGAATCACGATCGAACGTGTCGCAGAGCTGAAGCGGATCGCCTTCCAACCCGGGATGCCTCGCGCGACCAGATGGAGCGGTGGGCCATCCGCTTCGATCGAGGCGAAGTCGCCGTCGTAGCCGACCAGTCGGATCGCGGCGCCGATGGTTGGGTCGACCGCACCGCCGGTGAGCTCGGCGCCGCGCAGAGCGGCCGCGATCGCGGACGCGAGCAGGGGGCTGACGATCGTGACCTGGTCCGGCCTTGCGTTGAGCATGGTGAGCTCGCTGTCGTCACGAAACCGGCTTGCCGCGACGTCTACCGCCCGGATGACGTCGTCGACCGCGGCCTTTGCGGCGGCCAGCGACTGAGGTCGGGTAACCATGAGGCGCAGCGAGCTGCCGAGCGCGCGATCGTCCGCGATGCCGAGCACGGTCGCGGTCATCGCTTGACCTCCGCGCGCCGCAAGGCGACGGCGAGAACAGGGCAGTCCTCGACCGCTCGCTGCGCGAGCGGGAGCAGGTGTTTGGGAACGTTGCCCGAATCGACGATCGGGTAACCCCAGTCGTCGAGGCGGATCAGCTCCGGCAGCAGCTCGGCGCACAGCCCACGACCATCGCATTTGATGCGATCGACCACGAGCTTGAGCTGGTCGCTCACGCGGTCCTCCTCATGTCGTGGTAACCCCAGTCGTCGAGGCGGATCAGCTCCGGCAGCAGCTCGGCGCACAGCCCACGACCATCGCATTTGATGCGATCGACCACGAGCTTGAGCTGGTCGCTCACGCGGTCCTCCTCATGTCGTGAGCTCGGTGGTTCGCGAACTCGCGGTCGAACACACGCAATGCGGAGGACAGAAACAGGGCGGCACCGTCAGGGTGCCGGCATGCGCCGCGCCCTGGCACCTCGTCGACCCAGCGGCGAAGGCGGGAGAGGTCATTGCCGTCCGAGCTGCCGTCTGAGATCCGCGAGCACGCATCGGCGAGGGCTCTGAGCCCAAAAAAGCACGGCCCGCACTGCGCCGAGCTCTCGGCCGCGAGGTAGCGCATGATGCCCGCCGTCTCGCAAACGGGGCACGCGCCGGCTGGAAGCAAACCGATCACGCCGCACCCGAGGCCCAGGCCGTGCCGGCGCAAGGTCTCGTGGTCGAGAGGGAGTTGCCAGGCCACCTCGGGTTCGACCCAGGAGCCGAAGTACCCGCCCACGAGAACGGCCCGCGACGATTCGGTCGGTCCGCCGGCGCCTCGAACGGCGTCCGCGACCGTCGTTCCGCGGTCGGCCTCGAGCACCCCTGTTCTCATCACGGCGCCCGCCAGGGTGACGAGCGTCGTCGCCGGCGCCTGGCCAAGCCGGGCGAGCAGCCCGATTTGAGCCAGCGTCTCCACGTTCTGGACGAGCGTCGGTGCGCGATCGACTCCCTGCTCAAAGGGCAAAGGCGGCGCAGTGGTCGGCGTCGCGACGCCATCGTTCAGGAAGTGGATGGCGGCGCTCTCGGCTCCTGCAACGTAGCGCGCCGGCGCGGCGGCAACGGTGACGAGCGCCCCCTCCGGCTCGGTCCGTTCGCCCAGCGCTCGCAACATCGCGCTGCGCGCTTTCTCGTGGCGCTCGCCGATGTAGAGGATCACACGCCGCGCGTGTAGGACCCGGGCGGCGATGAAGGCGCCGTCGAGGACGAGATGGGGACGCCACGTCATGACCAGTCGGTCTTTCTGGCTTCGCGGTTCTCCTTCAGCGCCGTTGACGACAACCACCGCCCGGCCGCCGGATCGCTTCGCGACCGCGCGCCACTTGGTGGCAACGGGAAACCCAGCGCCGCCCCGACCGACCAGCCTCGACTGCTCGATCGCATCGATGAAACCGCCCCCCATCTGCGGCAGCGGACCGAACCGTTCCGGTGCGTCGAGCAGTCGCGTCATCGGACCTCGCGGCGGTCGACCGCCGTGCGGAAGGTTGCGCGGGCGGAGGCGAGCGGATCGGTGGAGCCGATGGTCAGGCGGAGGATGATCGCGACTCCGATCGCCGCCACGCACGCCGCGGTGATAGCGAGCATCCACGCCGACCATGTGTCAGTGCCGCTGCCGAGTCCATGTATGACCCCGACCGGCCAGGCCGCGTACGTCAGCCAGTGAATCGCCCGCCACGTGTTGTGACCGAGGTAGCCGCGCAGAAGGCTTGTGACGGCGATGGCGAGCAGAAGCTCGAAAGAGATGACGCCGAGGCCAAGCCAGAGCGTGCGGTAGTACGACGAGAAAGGAATGAGCGCGGCGGCCCAGCCGAGGTGTGTGAACGGATCGACCACCGCCGTGACGATGTGGAGGGCGAGGAACACCAGCGTCATCAGGGCGAGGTTGCGGTGCAGCCCGGTCGTCAAGAATCGCGGCCATCTGGCGGTCTGGACACGCAGCGCGGAAAGAATTCCGAGCACGACGACGGAGCTCAGCAAGATGAGCGTCACGGCGCCCGCGCCGCGCGTCGTGTACCAGAGAAGGGTGTCAGGCATGGGTCAGTGCGAGGCGCCAGAGACGACCACGCCGGTGCCGGACGAAGAGCTGACTCCGCTCGAGGGCTCGAGGCTGCTCGAAGAGCTCGAGGACGTCGACGATGTGGAGGATGTCGAAGTCGAGGCCGCCGTCGACGACGTTGACGAAGTCGTGCCCGGAATGGTCGCCGCGCTGATCGCCGTGAACACTCCAAGGCAGGCGAACGCCCCGACCGCGGTCCAGGCGGTCAGGCGGTTCAGCGCCTGGAGCGCCGCCTCCCGCGCGCGGACTCTTACCTCGATCTTTGTTGGTTCCATGCCTGAAAGCCTGAGGCGCGGCACTGAACCCGATCTAGGAATTGGCTGAGACTTGGCTGAGTGCCTCCACGGCCGCAGGGCGCGCGTAGGGCGGACTGAATCAGAATTCGTAGTCTGGTCGACTCGCCCCCGTAGCTCAGGGGATAGAGCAGGACGGTCCTAACGTCAAGGTCGGGGGTTCGATTCCCTCCGGGGGCACCAGGCGCGGGATCTTACGCGGACCAGTTCGTCCCGGGCACCGGCAGGTAAGGCATCGGGTCGATGACCTGGTCATTGACACGCAGCTCGAAATGGACGTGCGGCCCGGTCGAGTACCCAGTCGACCCCTCGAGCCCGATCACCTGGCCTCGCACGACATGATCGCCAACCTTGGTGCTCGTCTCGAGCAGGTGTCCGTAAAGCGTGGCGATCCCGCCGCCGTGGGCGATGACCACGAAGTTGCCGTAACCGATCGCGGTGTGGCCCACCGCGACTACGACACCGACCGCCGAAGCCATCACGGGAGTGCCGAGGGGCGCCCCGATGTCGACCCCCGTATGGAAGTGCTTGTAGGGACCAAAGGGGGGCTCGAGCAGCACCGTCGAGGGCCCGAACGGCTGCGTGATCTCGAACTTCGCCATTGGCCAGGCCAGCGTCAGGCCGGCGATGGTGCGGCCCACGGGCAGCTGGTGGTTGACCATCGCCAGCCCGGTGCCGACCTGAGCCTGAATCCACGCGGTCTCGTACGAGCGGAGGATGAGATCCTGCTCTTGAGACTCGAGCAGCTGGGTCAGCGCCAACAGCACGTCCGGCGCCTGCCTCTGGAAGGTGTCCTTGGCACTGTGGATCTGAGTCATGAGGTCGGTCAGCTGACCGCTCACGTCGGTCTGCCGGCTCATCACCTCCTGCAGCGCGTCGAGGTTCGCGGTCAAGAGATCGAGCGTCGCGCTTTCGCGATCGAGGTCGTCCTGGCGAGCCTGGCGATCAGCCTGCAACTTCTTGAGGTCTGCCTCCAACCTGGTCTCCAGCGCGTGCGCGCGTTGGCCGGCCACCACCGCGTCGGCGGTTGTGACGAGCGCCTCGCGTAGGCTGCCGCTGCGCGCGATCAGCATCCAGAACGAGTCCGGCTGTCTATAAATCGCCCGTGACATGACAGCGAGCTGCTGCTTCTCGACCTCGATGCGTGCCTCCGTGTCGGCGATCTGAGCATCAAGCTTGGCGATTTGCGCCTCGAGGTCGGCGATCAGCGCCTCCTCGCGAGTCACCTCGGCGGTCAGCAAGCGCTCGGTGGTCGCGAACTGGTTCAGCGTGACCGTCAGCTTCTGCTGCGCGTCCAGCGCTCTTGCCAGGTCGCCACCGAGCCGGCTCTTCAGTAGATCGAGGGCGGCCTGGTTGGCATCCACCGGCGCGGCGGGACATGTAACGCGGCTGCCCGAGGCGGCCGCGGGGGTGGGGCATGGCGTGGGTGGGGTAGCTCCAGCGGCTGTGATCTGCAGCGAAAACGACGCTCCGACCAGCGCGGCGGCCGCCAGCGCGTGTCTCACTCCCGCGCCTTGCGAAAACCCAAAAATGCGGTCGCCGTGCCCAGGACCAACCCGGCCGTGATCACGGCCGCGAGCACGTACTGAACCTCGGTCGCACCCACGCCAGGAAGCATCTGGACGTAGATGGCGGACTCGAAACGCACGGCGAGCAGGTAGGCGGCGGCGACGACCGCAGCTGCGAGCGCCCCAGCCAGCGCGCCCGTCGTAAGCCCTTCGACGACGAACGGACCGCGCAGCATCCAGCCCCGTGCCCCGAGGAGGCGCGTGACGGCGACCTCCTGATGGCGCGAGGTGGCGATTGCTCGCATTGAGTTCGCGATGACGGCGTACGCGACAATTGCGAACAGGAGCACGATCCCCGCCGCGATCGAGCCCGCGACCAGCGTGATGTGGCGCAGCCGCGAATAGGTATCCGGGTCATACGAGGTCGGATAGGATGCGTCGACCGCGGGATCGCCCTTGACTGAGCTCGCCACCGCCGCCACTTGCGTGACCATGCGGACCCTCACGTCCAGGCTGGCGGGGAACGGGTTTGCTGAGCTCAGGCTGGAAAGGTTGTCGAGACCCGGCCGCTTGCTTGCCTCCGCCAGCGCCTGCGCGGGCGTCAGCTCTGTCACCGACCCAACGCGGCTGTCCGCGCGGAGCTTGGCCTTGAGCGCGGCGACGGCGTCAGAGGTCGCGTCAGGGGCGAGGTAGACGCGCACCAACGAGGCCTGGCCGGCCTGGTCTGCCACGACGCGCTCGGCAGCGATTCCGACCAGGGCGAGCGTGCCGCAGAGCATCAGCAGGAGCGCGATCGTGCCGATCACCGGCGTGGTGAGCCTGGCATCGCGGCTCCAGCTGCGGAGGCCGTTGAGGACCACGAGACGGTAGCCGTTCGCCCCGAAGGCTAGAGAGCGTCTCCAGAGCGGGAGTCGCGACGCCTTGGTGACCCGCTTCGGTCTCTCCCGAACCGGGACGACCGCGCGCCACCAGGGCGCACGAACGGCGACGGCGATGGCGTGGCCATTTCCGTGGCCGTTCCCATTCCTGTTCCCATTTCCATTGCCAACGCCGTTCGAAACACCGTTGGCGTGGCCGTTGCCGTTGAGCGCCGGCCGGCGAGCCCCGTTGCTCACCACGCGCGCGCTGGGCAAACGCAGGATGCGGCTCGCGGCAAAGGTGTGCCTGTGCGTGGCGACGATCACCGTCGTCCCGCCGGCCGCGGCATCCTCGAGAAGGTGCGTGATGATCGCAGCGTTCTCGTCATCCAAGGCGGTCAAGGGTTCGTCGGCGAGGAGCACGCGGGGCCTCGTCGCGAGGGCGCGGGCGACAGCGATGCGCTGCCGCTCGCCGGCCGAAAGCTGATGGGGGTAGGCGCCGCGCCGGTGAGCGAGCTGGACGGATTCCAGCGCCTCGAGCGCGCGCTCCTTGATCGTCCTGTTCGGCAGTTGTGAATCGCGAACCTGGAGCGCGAGCACGATGTTCTCGAACGCAGTGAGACGCGGCAGCAGCCGTTGCTCCTGGAAGACAAAAGCTACATCCCGGCGGATCCTGCCAAGGCCGCGACGCCACCACCTATGCAGTCCGCGTCCGCGCACCCAGAGCTCGCCCGCGTTCGGCTTGAGCTGCCCGTGGACAAGGCGAAGCAGCGTTGTCTTGCCGGCGCCGCTGGGTCCGGTTACCTCGACCAGCTCACCGAGAGCGACCGCGAAGTTGACGTCCTTGAAGATGGCTTTCTTGCCGAATGTCTTCGAGACCCCAACGAGCCTGACCTCCGGTTCGCTCGCGAGCTCGCCGTTGGCCGCCGGGCGGTGTCTGGTCGCCCCGTTTTTCTGCGCCTGCTTGCCCTTGACGTCGGTGGCGTTTTTGGACGTGCCAGCGCGGCCAGATGTCGCTGGTCGGCTTCCCACCCTTGGGGTCCAGATTAGCCCATGCCAGATGATTCGCGAAACCTAAACCCCGTCCCTTGGATCCACCTGGGAGGAATGTACTAAGCGGTCGTGTGGATCGCTGACTCCGATTCGCCAGGCGACGTTCTGGAAGCGACTAGCACCCCGCAAGGGAAAGCAGCGCCGGCGAGACGGCGACCACGAATTCGCCGCCGGTCGGCGTGGCGAGCACGAGCCTGCTTCCATCGGGCTCGTCACTGATCACCAGATGAACGGCACCATCGCTCGAGACCTGGCCCGTGACCTGCCGTGGAACATAAACAGTGGTCGTCGGGTCGCCTGCCCGGCTCTGGGCCCGCAGGGTGAAACGGCCGTCGGACGGGTCGTAGTGAAAAGTGAGGCCTGGGTCGGCGCTGAGTCGTGGATAGACCCGCGCGAGCATCCGCTCCCTCGAGACGCGAAGGCAGCCGCTCGACGCTTCCGGCGACGGCGGCGCGAACATTCCCCAGGCTCCCCCGCTGGTCTCTTTCCACGGCCAGAACGCAAAGCCGGTGCGATGCTTCTCCTGCTCCTCGAGCTGCGGCTTCAAGATCAAGTCGTCGTCCGGCGGTGCGTTCCCGAACTCCGACACGAACAGCGCCGCGTCCATCGCTCTGGACTCCCGTTCGGCAAACGCATAGCTCTGGTCATAGCCGCCCCACGGGTACGTTGCGTTCGCTGCCTTCTGGCCGGCCAGCGCGTCGATTGTGTAGATATGCGTGTACGCGTGCATGGCGAGCACGACGTTCGGATACGAGCTGATCGGCAAGCCCAGGTGCGTTGGGAAATCTGTCACCTCGCGCAGCAGGCCGGTGTCGACAAAAATCAGATGGCGCCGGTCGCCGACCCCGAGGTCGCGATAGCCGCATGAAGCCGGCATGAAAAAACCCGACCAGCACGGCAGCCCGTCGTGCGCGCCGGTGATCGCATCGATCGCCCTTCTATAGAAAGGAAAGAGGAGCAGATCCTCGAAGCCCGGAGGAAGATTCCAACCGAGCAGCGGTTCGTTGTAGATGCCATAGCCGGCGACGACCGAGTCGTCACGAAAACGCCGAGCCACAAAGGCCAGGGCCGCGAGGTATTCGTCCTGGATGCCGTCGCGGTCGTACCAGAAGTTCGTGGTCGCCTGGAGCACGGCCGGGTTGAGCTCGCGCTGTCCGGCGGCGACGTGTGAGGAAAAGCCGTCCGTGAAGGTCGCCCATTCAGGTGCGCCGCTGTCGTATGCGAGGTCGACGGTCGAGTCACTGGCACCGACGAAGTGGGAAAACGCGTTCTGGTGCAGATCGACGATGACGTACATGCGAAGTGACCGCGCCCAGTCGACGATCTGCGCCACGCGGTCGAGGTAAGCCGTGCTGAACATTCCGCGTTGGGGCTCGAGCAGGCTCCACGAGATCGGAAGACGGACCGAGTTGAAGCCCAGCGCCGCCATCTGGGAAAGGTCGGTCATGCACAGCGGTGGGTAACGACTGGTGCGAGAGTTGGGTGGGCATTGCCCGTCCTGGTAGGCCGCGCGGTCGAGCGGATAGACGGGTCCCGAGCCCGGGCCGAACTCGAGCAGTGACGCGGGTATCGCGCCGTGAAGGAGGACGAGGCGGTTCTTGTCGTCTGCGATGTAGGGCCGACCGCCGGAGGGATGCGCGACGTGAAGCCAGGGCATGGCGCCTTCCGGTCCAGCTGCAGCGGGGGCTTGCGGAGCGATGCGGGTCGCAAGCGAAACGATCAGCTCGCCCGGATAGGTGAAGGCGCCGATGACGACGATCAGGAGGCCGATGACGAGGCGCGCGATCACGAGCTGAAGAGCCAGTAAGCCGTTCCGACCAGAAATGTGCCCAGCCCGATCAGGCCGGCGACCAGGCCCCCGCCGGCGCAGGCGGCGCCGCGCAGCTCGCCCCCCGAGGCGCGGATCCGTCTCAGGGAGCGCGTCCCACTCCAGATCGCGAACGGAGAGAACACGCCGAATGGCAGCGCCAGCAGACCGAGCACCAGTGCCCTGGTCGCCGCGCGGTCTCTCATGCCGTCAGAGCGTTACCAGAACTTCCCGCGACCCAGGAGTATGTAGAGGATGGGGCCGATGCCCCAGAAGAAGGTGATGATGATCCACAGCACCTTCCATGCTCCGCTCAGGTCGGCGCGGTTGACGATATCGATGACGCAGAGGACGAAGGCGATCGGGTGAAGGAAGATCGCGAGCACGACCTCGACGACGAACTTGATCAATGCTCGCCTAGTGTTTCACGACCGCGTGCAGCGCGGTGGGTATGCGCGGCCAGCCGCCAGAGGGTGCATACGTGCCGTCGGCCGCCTGTACATAGGTCGCCTTGATCCGGCCGCGCGCGACCTGCCTGACCGCCTCCAGAAAGCGATCGGTCTCTGCCTCGGTGTTGTAAGGGGCCAGGCTCGCCCGCACCGCACCGGGCAATGCTTTGCGCCGGCCCGCGGTCACTTCGCCCTCCACCGTTGCGACGTCCGCCTTGCTCATGTGGAGGAGGTGGAAGACATAAGGGTTGGCGCAGAAGCATCCGTGACGCACAGCGATACCCCACTCGTGGCTGAGGGCCGCGGCCACCAGGCCGTGATGCAGACCTTCGACGACAAAGCTCGCCAGGGCAAGGCGAGTGCCGGACTTGCCGGGCTCGACGCCGCCGAGCACGGTGACGCCGGAAATTTCACTCAAGCCTTCGACCAAGCGCCGACCAAGCTTCACCTCGTGGGCGAGCATCTCGTCGAATCCCAGCTCCAGCAGAGTCTCGATCGCCACCCCAAGCGCGACTGCGCCGATGACGTTTGGGGAACCCGCCTCCTCGCGGTCCGGTAGGTCGGCCCACACGGTGTCGTCCCACGTGACGATGCTGATCGCGCCGCCGCCCATGACCTCGGGCGCGCCCGCGAAAAAATCGCGGGGGGCGACGAGAACTCCGGCGCCATAGGGTGCGTACATCTTGTGCCCCGAGAGCGAGACGAAATCGAGGTGACCTGGGTCATCGGCCGGACGGACATCGATCCGGTGGTGCGGCGCTAGCTGCGCGGCATCGACTGAAATTCGCGCACCGTACCGATGCGCCAGCTCGGCGACCTCACGGATGGGCGATACGAAACCGGTCACGTTGGATGCGCCGCATACGGCGACGAGGCTGATCTTGCCGTCGGCAGCCTTGAGCTCGTGTTCGATCGCGTCGAGGTCGATGTGGCCCTCATCTGAAAGCCCGACCATGACGTGGCCACTGCGATGTCGCCATGGCAGGAGATCGGCGTGGTGCTCCATCTCGGTGACCAACACCTGCCGGCCATCCAGTCTCGCCTCTTCGGCCGCGATTCGATTCAGTGCATCAGTCGTCCCCTTGACGAAGATGACGACCTGGTGCTTCTCGTCCACGTTGAGGAACCGCGAGACCATCTCGCGAGCCTCTTCGTACGCCTCGGTCGACAGCCGCGACTTGTAGCCCGTGCCGCGATGCACGCTCGAGTACAGGTCGGAAAACGCCGTGACCATGTCTCGGACACGGTTGAGCGGCGGCGTGCTGGCCGCGTTGTCGAGGTTGATCCCCGTCGTGGTCGCGCCGCCGTGCACCGGCACGGGCAGGTCGACTCCGGCGAAGTGCTCACGCCACTGTCCGGAGTGAGGGGAGGCCAATCTCGGCTAAATCTAACGCCAAGCCCGGTGCAGGTCGAGTCTGTATCGTTCACACTAGCCAGGGCGTTGTCCATGGTGTTGTTGACACGAGACGTCGCGTGAAGAGCCGCCGTACCTTAGCTGGCGTGCAGGTGACGGCAGGCGCCGCCGACTCGAGCCTGGCGGCCCGCGAGCTGAGCTTTCTCGTCCGTCTGGCTCAGGCCGCCGCGTCGACCCAGCGCCCAGACGAGCTGCTCGAGCTGATCATCCGTGAGACGACCTCGGCCATCGGGACCGATGTGTGCTCTCTGTACCTGCGGACTGATCGCGACCTGTTGCTGACCGCGACCAACGGGTTGAACGAAAACATGGTCGGCAAGGTGACCATGAAGGTGGGGGAGGGCATCACCGGTTGGGTCGCCGAGTCGCGCCATGCGGCCGTCGTCCCCGACGTGAGCCAGGAACCTCATTGGAAGTGGGTGCCGGGCCTGGACGAAGACCGCTTTCACTCCATGGCCTCAGTGCCCATCGAGTCGGGGCCTCGGCTGGTCGGGGTGCTCAACGTGCAGAGCACCGAGAGGCGCGAGTTCAACTCGGGTGACATCGACTTTCTGCGCGCGATCGCCGGTCAGGTTGCGGGCATCCTCGAGCGCAGCGAGCTGCAGCGCCGGACCGAGGTTCAGCTCGCCGAGATCCGCCTCTCCCACGATATCCATGAGCGCTTCACCAAGCTGTCGCTCGATGGCGCCGGCCTGCAGTCGATCCTCGAGGTCATCGGCTCACTCGCCGGAGGACGGACCGCTCTTTACTCGGCGGACGGATACCGCGTGAGGGGATTGGGGGAGTCGTCCGACGGGATGCCGCAACGCATCCACGTGCCTCCCGCGCTCGCGCAGACGGCGGCCCGCGAGGTGCGGATCAGCGCAGGCCGTCCACCGAAGCCCCTTGACGTCGTTCCGGTTCGCGCCGGCGCGGAGATGCTCGGCCTTCTCGCGGTCGGTGTCGACGAAGGGACGGTCGACTCCGAGGGCCGTCTCCGCGCGCTCGAGCATGGTTCAACGGTTCTCGCGCTCGAGCTGGCCAAGGAACGGGCGGCCGCCGAGGTGGAGCGCCGCCTGCGGGGCGACCTCGTCGAGGAGGTTCTCGCGGGCGGACTGGAAGCGGACGAGGCGGAGCGGATTGCACGCCAGGCCGAGAGGCTCGGGCATCGGCTGCCGCACCAGGCATGGGTCGTCGTGCTCGAGCCTGACGATGACAAGACCGAGGCCGCCCTGGCTGCACGCGGCCAACAGGATCGGCTCGATGCCGCCCTGACGGGATTGATCCGTTCACGCCTACCCGGCGCCCTCACCCTCGTCCGCTCCGCGTCAGCCGTGTTCCTGGTGCCCGACGAACTGGCGGCGGACCTGGCGACCGTGGAGAAGCTCGCGGCGCAGGTGCTGGCAGCCGCCGGGCCGGTGATGAAGCCGGGTACGGCGTCTGTGGGCATCGGCAACCTGGCGCATGGGGTCAGCGAGCTGGCGCGCTCCCACGTCGAGGCACGGCAGGCTTTGCGCCTCACGCGGCGCGCCGGGGGACATGGACGCGTGGCCTCCTATCGCTCGCTGGGGGCTTTCCGGCTCCTCCTGGAGGTGCAGAGCCCCGACGCTCTGCGGCGTTTTGTCGATGAGCTGCTCGGACCCCTGCTGAAGTACGCGCAGTCTCGCGACACGCCCCTGCTCGAGACGCTCGAAGCGCTGTCGACCGCGCGTTGGATCCGGCGCGCGGCCGCGCGCAACCTGGGCATCCACATCAACTCGATGAGCTACCGCGTGGAGCGGATCGAGGCCCTGACCGGCCTGCAGATTGACGACCCCGAGACCCGCGTCGCGATCTCGATCGCTCTCCGCGCGCGGGCCATGCTCGGCATGTAGGGCCCCGGCGCGTGCCGAGGCCCTCTCTAGCGGTCAGATCCTAGACATCGCTGTAGAGCATGAACTCCCACGGGTGCGGTCTCAGCGCCACCGCGTCGACTTCCTTCTTGCGCTTGTAGTCGATCCAGGTGTCTATCACGTCCTTGGTGAACACGCCGCCCTCGAGCAGGAAGGCGTGGTCCTTCTCCAACGCGTCGAGCGACTCGGCGAGGGAGCCAGGGACGGACTTGATCTTGGCCTTCTCCTCGCCCTCGAGCTCGTAGATGTCTTTGTCCACCGGCTCCGGCGGCGAGATCTTGTTCTTGATGCCGTCGAGGCCGGCCATCAAGCAGGCGGAGAACGCCAGGTACGGGTTGGCGGCCGGGTCCGGCGACCGGAACTCGACCCGCTTCGTCTTCGGGTTGGTCGAGTACATCGGGATGCGCACGCACGCCGAGCGGTTGCGCTTCGAGTACACGAGGTTGATCGGAGCCTCATAGCCGGGCACGAGACGCCGATACGAGTTGGTGGTCGGCGCGCAGATCGCGAGCAGCGCCGCCGCGTGCTTGAGCAGCCCGCCGATGTAGTACACGGCCGTCTGGCTCAAACCCGCGTATCCCTTCGGGTCGGCCATCAGGTTCTCGCCGTCTTTCCACAGGCTCTGATGCACGTGCATCCCAGAGCCGTTGTCCTGGAACAGAGGCTTGGGCATGAAGGTCGCGACGTAGCCGTGCTGCGCCGCGATGTTCTTGATCACGTACTTGTAGACCATCATCTTGTCGCCCATCTTCGTGAGCGAGTCGAATCGCATGTCGATCTCCGCCTGGCCTGCCGTGCCGACCTCATGGTGCTGCACCTCGACGCGCACGCCCGCCTCGATCAGCTTGAGCATGATCTCGGAGCGAAGGTCCTGCAGCTTGTCGGTCGGCGGAACGGGGAAGTAACCCTCCTTGTGCCGTGGCCGGAACGCCATGTTCGGCTCGGCGTTCTTGCCCGAGTTCCAGATCCCTTCCTCGGAATCGATGTAGTAGTAGCCGCTGTGGGCGTTCTGGTCGAAGCGGAGCGAGTTGAAGAGGTAGAACTCCGCCTCAGGTCCCCAGTAGCTGATGTCGGCGATTCCCGTCCGCTTCAAGTGCTCCTCCGCCTTCTTGGCGATGAAGCGCGCGTCTCTGGAGTAGGGCTCCCGGGTGATCGGGTCGACGACATCGCAGATCAGAAAAAGCGTCTTGTGCGAAAGGACCGGATCGATCGTCGCCGAGTCTGGGTCAGGCATGAGGAGCATGTCGCTCTCATCGATCGACTGGAACCCGCGGATGCTCGAGCCGTCAAATCCAAGCCCTTCCTTGAAGCTGTCGACCTCCAGCTCGCCCAACGGCAGGCTGAAGTGCTGCCACGTCCCAGGAAGGTCGACGAAACGGACGTCGACGACTTCGACGCCTTCGGCCTTCGCACGCTCCAGCACCTCGCGCGGGCTGGTTTTACCGGCCGCCTTTGTCTCAACTGCCATGAACACCCTCCACGAATACGAAGATTTGACGGGCCCCAAGCTGATCCTAGGAAGCAACCGGGCAAACAATCAGGTGAGACTGATACAAACGTGAGCCACCGGTTTACGTGTGGTTGACACGAACCGATGTCCCAAAGGACGGCTTCTGTGTTGTGTGATCACCACGAGGCGCGGTCGTCCAATTCGTTCAGGCCGCACGTTTTTGCCGTCCCCCGAGCGCCCCTACGCTGGCTCCATCAAGCGGTGCGGCTGATGGCCGCGCCTGGGGAATCACAACGGAGGTGGCGTCCTTGCCTGCAGCTACGGAGTTCCGGAAAGCGCTCATCAAACGCCGACGCGTGTTCGGCATTTCGGCGGCGATCGCCCTGCTCGCCGCATTGGTGCCGATCGCCGTCCTGGCGGACGACACCACCGCGACCTCGGCTGCCGGCGTGGCGGCGGACACCGTCTGGGTCATCGTCGCCGCGTGCTTTGTCATGTTCATGCAGGCGGGCTTCGCGATGCTGGAGGTCGGCTTCAGCCGCATGAAGAACGTCGGGACGGTGGTCGCGAAGGTGATCACCAACCTCAGTGTCAGCTCGATCGCCTACTGGGGCGTGGGCTTTGGCGTCGCGTTCGGAGCCGGTGGCGCGTTCGCCATCATCGGAGGCAGCGGCTTCTTCCCAACGTTCAGCCCGGGTTCTTCGATGAACCTGCCCGCGATCGCCGCCAGCACCGTGCCAGCAGCAGGCAAGTGGTTCTTCGAGTTCGTCTTCTGCGCCGTCTCGCTCGCGATCGTGTGGGGCACCATGCTCGAGCGCACGAAGTTCATCGTCTACATCCTCTTCGGAGTACCGTTCGCCGCCTTCATCTATCCGCTCATCAGCCACCAGCTGTTCGGTGGCGGATATCTCATGGCGACCCTGGGCTCGCAGGACTTCGCCGGGTCGACGGTCGTGCACCTGACGGGCGCGACCGCGGGCCTGGCCGGCCTCCTCCTGCTGGGCGCCCGCATCGGGAAGTATGAGAGGGGAAGGTCGAATGCAATCCCTGGCCACAACATGCCGCTGGCGCAGCTGGGCGTGCTGATCCTCTGGTTCGGTTGGTTTGGCTTCAACCCTGGGTCAACGCTCAACGCGACCAACCTTCACTTCGCGGATGTGGTCGTGGTGACCAACCTCGCGGCCGCCGGCGGGGCGGTGGCGGCGTTGATCACGGTCTACCTGATCACCAAGACGATGGACGTCGGCATGATCGGCAACGGAGCCATCGCCGCGCTCGTGGCGATCACCGCGCCCTCAGGCTATGTCGAGCCGTGGGCGGGGGTTGTCATCGGTGCGGTCGCTGGAGTCATCGTCGTGGTCGGAGTGCTCGCCCTCGACAGGGTGCTCGATGACCCCGTGGGCGCGCTGCCGGCGCACGGAATGGCGGGAATCTGGGGCACGCTCAGCTGCGGCCTCTTCACGACCCCGGCGCTGGCGAAGTTCAATGGCGTCGGCCAGGGCGGCCTTTTCTACACAGGCAGCTTTCACCAGCTCGGCGCACAGGCGATCGCGGTGGGGGCTTCGTTCGTCACCGTCTTCGTCCTCAGCTACGGGCTTTTCTGGATCATCAAGAAGACTGTCGGCCTGCGTGTCTCGGCCGGCGAGGAGATGGAAGGCCTGGACATCAGCGAGCACGGTATGTGGGGTTACCCAGAGTCGTTCATGCCGGTGCCTGGCGGGGTCTACCGGCCGGCGGACACGCCAACTGTCAATCCGCACCCCAACCATGAAACTGTGCCCGCCAAGCAGAAGGAGGTATCGCCGGCATGACGGCGAACGGAAGTGGATTCGACATGAAGATGATCGTCGCGATCATCCGCCACGAACGGTTGCAGGAGGTCCAGGACGTGCTGGACGAGTGCGGCGTGTCGGGTGTGACGGTCACAGAGGTCAAGGGATGCGGCGCCCAGCGCGGCTATACCGAGAAGTACCGCGGGGCGTCCGTGCACATATCGCTTCGGCCGCGGCTCAAGGTTGAGGCGGTCATGAAATCGGAGATCGTGGCAACGGTGGTCGACAAGCTGGCGGTCGCCGGTCGAACCGGCAACGGCGAGGTCGGCGACGGCAAGATCTTCGTCATCGGAGTTGAGGACGCCGTGCGGATCCGCACCGGCGAGCACGGCCCGGAAACGGTCCAGCACGCCGAGCGTGCGATGTGGGGCCACTAAACGTATGAGGGAAAACCCCGATGGTTTTCCCTCATCGCGCGTGCGGCTGCGCCGCAGGCGCTGCTCCCATTCCGGTATGCGGTTGGGATTGTTTAAGTAGTCACTGCAGACGACGTGTGGCAGACGTCTCAGACAAAGTCGCGGCCGGGGTGAACCCGGCCGCCAACGCGTTGTCGGTTAGATAAAACGTATGAGGGAAAACCCCGATGGTTTTCCCTCATCGCGCGTGCGGCTGCGCCGCAGGCGCTGCTCCCATTCCGGTATGCGGTTGGGATTGTTTAAGTAGTCACTGCAGACGACGTGTGGCAGGTCTCAGACAAAGTCGCGGCCGGGGTGAACCCGGCCGCCAGGGAATTGCTGGTTGCGAAAACAAGCGGCTGGGCATTTCACCCAGCCGCTGACAATTCCGCGGCTACTTGCTAGCGGTCGTTATCTGAGCGGTCTTCTCGAGCCACGCTCGGATCGGGGCAGCCCCGCCCGGGTAGCCGACCATCCGGTCCACCAGCTTGCCGTCCCGGAACAGGCCCAAGGTCGGGATGCCCATCACGTTGTACTGGATGGCGATCTCGGGGTTGGCGTCGACGTCGAGCTTGCCGATCTTGACTTTGCCCGCGAACTCCTCGGCGAGCGTCTCCACCGCCGGTTCCATCATCTTGCAAGGCGGGCACCACTCGGCCCAGAAATCGACCACCACCGGTTCCGCAGCTTGGAGCACATCGGCCTCAAAGGTCGGGCCGTCGAAGTGCTGAATGTTGTTCATGCTCAATACAAGGTTCGAGGCCTGGTCTCTATTCCCCAGCCATAATCGGCTCATGGCCGTGATCGAAGCCCAGCCGCCCGCGCCTGTTTGGGAGCATGCGCTGCGCCAGTTCGGCGCCCGCCTTTTCGAGGCGGCACCAGGCCTCGTGACGTGGGTCTTGCTGCTGGCGCCCGCCTGGATCCCGATCATCTTTCACTCGTCCGGGGCCCTCTTCGTCGCGGTCGTGGTGTTGATCTTCGACACCTACTGGGTGCTGCGGGCCGTTGGGGTCGTGACCGGCGTCTACGGCACCATGCTGAGGATGCGGCGCGACATGAAAAAGGACTGGCTCGCCATGTGCCGCCAGCAGCCGCCGGCAGGTGATGTCGACCCGCTCCAGTACTTCCACCTGAGCGTGGTCCCGACCTACACCGAGCCCTACCACGTGCTCGAAAGGACGGTGCAGGCGATCGTCGACGCAAATTACCCTGACGAGCTGAAGCTCGTCGGCATCATCACCCGCGAAACCGACAAGCCCGGCTGGGAGAACGTCGCCCGACTCAAGGAGAAATTCGGGCACAGGTTGGGCGGCTTTTATCACATCAAGGACCCGCTCGAGCCCGGCATTGTGGTCGGCAAGTCGGCGGCCATGAACTGGGGTGGTCGATGGATGGTCAGGGTCCTCACTGAAGCCGGCTACGACCTGAGCAGAGTCCTGCTCACCGACCTCGATTCCGACTATCGCGTCCACGAGCAGTACTTCGCATGGATCAGCTGGCATCACGCGCGTGAACCGATGCGCGATTACCTCATCTGGCAGCCGGTGCCGCTCTTTCACAACAACATCTGGCAGGTCCCGCTGGCGGTCCGGATCATGTCAGCCAGCACATCGCAGTGGCAGATGTTCCTCCACTCACGCCCGCATCGGCTCGTCGCATTCTCGAGCTACACGTGCAGCCTCGACTTCGTGCACAAGGTCGGCTACTGGGACAAGGACGTGATCCCTGAGGACTCGCGTTTTTACTGGAAGGCGTTCTTCACCTTCGGCAAGCGCTTCGCGGTCAAGTCCGTGTGGCTGCCTATCTACGGCGACTCACCGCAGGCTCGCGACTATGCCGCGACTCACGTCAGTCAGTACAACCAGATCAAGCGGTGGGCGTGGGGCATCACCGATGTGCCGTACGTGCTCGCCCGATTCTTCAAGCACCCCGAGATCCCGCTGTGGCTGAGGACGAGGCGGTTCTTGAACCTGTTCCTCAATCACCTCAACTGGATCTTTCTTCCGGTACTGCTCCTGTTCGGCGCGTCCGTGCCGATCTGGGTCAGCACGGACTTCTCGCTGACCGACCTCGGTCAGACCTTGTGGGGCGTCTCCGGCCTTCTGCTGGGCGTCACCTTTTCCACCGTCCTCTTCTTCCTCTATTTCGAAATCCGGATGCTGCCCCCCAAGCCCGCCGACTGGCCGCTGTGGAAGAGGGCCGCAGTCTACTTCGAGTATTTCCTTTATCCCATCGTCGGCCTGGTCCTCAGCGTGCTTCCGGCGCTGGAGGCCCATACGCGTTTACTGTTGGGGCGCTACCTCGAATATCGAGTGACGGAGAAGGTGTAGGGGAAGGCCATGGACGAAGCAGGCGCGCAGGCCGTCGGCGAGGCTTTCAAGAAGTTGTTCCACGAGCTGCATGACAAATTTCGCGATCAGGTCCGCACCCTTGACCATGGAACACTCAACTGGCGTCCGCTCCCCAAGGCCAACTCGATCGCCGTGCTCGTCACGCACAGCCTCGGCTCGGAGCTGGAGATGATCCGTGCCGTCCGCTCACAACCAAGTGACCGCGACCGCGAATCCGAGTTCAGGGTCGAGGCTGAGGCCGCCGATCTGCTGGGGATGCTCGACCAGGCGGACCGCGAGGTCGATCAGCACCTCGCCGGTCTGACGGCGGGCGATCTGCTCCAGGATCGACCCCGCAAAGATCATGATCCGAAGCCGGGCCTTCACTGGCTCATCTCCAACTACGGCCATGCGCGCGAACACCTGGCCCAGATCGAGCTCACCAAGCAGCTATACGACAGCCGCACCTAGTCAAGCGGTCTGGCCCCAAGGGCCCAGAGGGGCTAGGCTCCGCAGATAGGCCCTGTCAAATAGGGCAGGCAGAACTGCGGCCCGGCGAGCGCCCAGAACTCCAGGAACGCTACGTACAGAAGGCCCAGCACAAAGACCGTCCCGGTGATGATGTTGCGTCCGGGCACCGGCCAGCGCTCCCAACCGAGGCGCCTGGCCAGACGCGGGCCGGCGATCGCGTCGATGAACGGAAAGAGAACCAGCGCGCCGACGACGATCCCCGGGATGACCTGAGACATGACCAGCTCCGGTCCGAGCTTCAGGAACTGAAACAGAAAGAGGAAGTACCAGTCAGGTCGCGGAATCGTGACCGCGCGCGGATCCGCCGATGGCTCCAGCTGCAGGTTTTTCTGCACGAACGCAGCGAGCAGCCCGACAGCGATGAGCATCACCAGGGCGATGATTGGATACGGCCAGAAGTGGTCCGGGAAGAAGGGGTGCGTATCCTCGTCGGGCATATCGTCGGCGAGGTGATGGCCCGCGTCGCCCATCAATATCGGAAACAGGGCCAGGCCGACGACCACGGGATAAAGGATGTGGTCCGGGCCGATAGGAAGGCGCTTCCATTCGGGCTCGAGGGTGTGCCCGCCGCCATGACCGTCGAGCTCGATGATCTGGACCTCTTTCGGCGCGGCCACAGTGGCACCCGGTCCCGGCTTCAGGATCTCGGGCTTGCTCACAAGGGCTCCGAGATGCCGTGGGCCCGGATGAACCGGAAGTGCACGTACATCAACAGCACGATCAAAGCCGGCAGCACGAATACGTGGAGGGTGAAGAATCGCTGCAGCGTTGGTGGGCCGACCACCGGTCCGCCTTGCAGCAACTCCTTGAGGAACATGCCGACCTGCTGGGGTGGCGTCAAGCCTGCGATCTTGATGGTCACCTCGGTGGCGAAGTAAGCCTTGGTGTCCCAGGGCAGCAGGTAGCCGGTCAGCGATAGAACCAGAACCAAGAGGAGCATGAGGACTCCGACGATCCAGTTCAGCTCTCGCGGCGCGCGGTACGAGCCGGTCCAGTAAACGCGGGCCATGTGGAGCAGAACCATGATGATGAGGAGGTTGGCGCTCCAGAAGTGGACTCCTCGGATCAGCCAACCCAGATACACGCTGTTCTGGATGAACTGGACGCTCGTGTAAGCAGGAGCTGGATTCCCGGCCGCGTCGGGAACGTAGTAAAGCGCGAGCAGCACGCCGGTCAGCAGCTGGAAGGCGATCAGGATGAAGACCATGCCGCCGAAGCAGTAGTAGAAGGCGTTGGCGAAGTTCGGCACGCGCTGGTACAGGGCCTCATCGACCGCTTTGGTGAACGGGTACCGCTCGTCGAGCCAGTCCACCACCGCCATCTGGATTTCGCGCGGGTGAGGAATCGCCATCAGAAGCCCAGCACGATGCCGTCAACCTCGATCGCGCTCGGGTTCGGGCCCTGCTTCCAGGTCAGGTGAGACAGCGGGAACTCAGCGGGCCCGTGCAGGACAGTGCCGTCCAGGCGGAAACGTGACCCATGGCAAGGGCAGTCGAACGTCTTCGCTGCTTCATTTAGCGCCACCGAGCAGCCCAGGTGGGAGCAGTTGATCGCGAAGACGTTGACCTTGCCTTGATTGTTGACCACGTAGCCGCCAAAAGCGAGCTCGCCAGGTGCGTTGTCGCCGCCGCCGTCAGCCATGATGAACGCCGAGTTAGGGCTGCGGGGCGCATCGAACTTGACCGCGTTGCCGTCCTGGAGCTGGTCGATCGGCGTTTGCAGGGCGATGTTGATCGGCCCCTTCTTCTGGCCTTTCGGCGGTGCTGGCCAGAAGTAGACGAGGATCGGCGCGAGCCCCGTGATGACGGTCGCCGTCAGCAGGGAAGCAAGCCACCAGCCCAGGAAGGTCCTTCGGGTGACTCGCCTCGGCGCCAGCGCTTCTGCCATCCGGCTCAAATGTTAACGATCCAGATAGGGCGGCAGACCAACCGCCTCTCGGACCTCGACCATCGTGGCGTGGGCGACGTCCTTGGCGCGTTCAGCGCCCACTTCGAGGAAGCGATCTATGTCCTGACGCGTGAGCTCGGCTCGTCGCTCGCGGAACGGCGCGAACCGCTCGATCATCCGCTCGGCGAGCAGCTTCTTCTTGTCGTTGCAGCCGATCTGGGCCTTCCGGCATAGGTCCCAGTAATGCTCCCAGTCGTCGAAGAAGAACTTGTAGAAGGCGCAAACGTTGCACGACCGCGGATGACCAGGTTGTGACTTGTAGACGCGTTTTGTGTCCGTCACCATGCTGTGCACCTGCTTGCGGATGACCTCGGGGTCGTCGGTGACGCCGACGATGTTGTTGAGGCTCTTGGACATCTTGGCCTTGCCGTCGGTCCCCTTGATGAGGGGGGCATCGGGATTGAGCACGATCTGAGGCTCTGGGAACACGTCTCCATAGGTGCGGTTGAACCGACGTGTGATCTCGCGAGTGAGCTCGAGGTGCGGCGCCTGGTCGCGACCTACAGGAACGACGTCGCCCTTCACGATGACGATGTCTGCGCACTGAAGGACGGGATACTCAAACAGCCCGAGGTTGACGTTGTCGGGCTGGTCCCGGACCTTCTCCTTGAAGGTTGGCACCCTCTGCACCCAGCTGAGGGGGGTGACCATCGCGAGAAGCAGGGTCAGCTCGGCCACCTCGGGGATCGCCGACTGCCGGTACAGCACCGTGCGTTCGGGGTCGATGCCGATGGCGACCAGATCCATGACCATGTCGTACAGGTCGTCCGTGAAGTCGCGGGCGTTGGGCTTGGTGGTAAGGGTGTGGTAATCGGCCACGAAAATGTAGGACTCGTACTCATCCTGGAGCCGGACATAGTTGACTCCGGCGCCGAGGTAGTTGCCGATGTGGAAGCGGCCGGTCACGCGAATTCCACTCAGCGATCGCTTCCTGGGCATTGCGGGGAAGCAGTCTAGCGAGGCTCGCGCTCTAGGATTGGCGGAGTTGTCAGACAGCGATTCTGCATTCGAACCCCCGGCCGTCAGCCTCGGCCTGGGCTCGCGGGCGCTCCGCAACACGATCGTCGTCCTCACCGCCAAGGTGATCGCGCGGTTGATCGCGCTCGTGACGGTCCTCTACCTGATCCGCCACCTGTCAGTCGGCAACTACGGCTCGTTCAACGTGCTTGTCAACTTCACGGCGATCGTCAGCGTCGTCCTCGACCTCGGCTTCAACGTGCTCTTCGTCCGCGAAGCGGCGCGCCACCACAGCGAGATCCAGCGCTATCTGCGGAACGTGATGTCAATCCGACTGCTCATGTCCGCGCTCAGCTTCGTGTTGCTGGCCGCCGTGCTGTACTCGATCGGATTGACCGGCCTCCTGGTGCCCGGCTTTTTCCTGATGGTCCTGACGTCCTACTCCAGCTTGTTGCGCAATGGGCTGTACGCCGTTCAACAGCTTGGTTACGAGGCCATCGCCGTCGTACTCGAGAGCATCATCCTGCTCGCGCTTGTCTTGTACGGCGGCCGCACGCATCAAGGCATCTTCTATTACGTGTGGGCCTACGCGATCCAGTACGCGTTCAGCTGCGTGTTCTTTGCGGTCGTCCTTGCGGCCAAGCGCATCGCGGTCATCGGATGGCGCTTTGAGCCCGACCTTCTGCGCGAGTGGTTCTGGAAGGGCTTGCCGTTCGCGCTCACGTTCGTGCTGACAATCCTCTATTTCAGGATCGACCAGCCGCTCGTCTATGTGCTGAGGTCCCCGACGGACGCGGGCTACTACGCGGCCGCCTACAAGCCGATCGAGTCGTTGCTTTTCGTCCCGATGACGTTCCTCTCGATCGTCTTCCCGGTGCTCTCGATCTACTACCACGAGCGTAAAGCCGAGCTCATTGACGCGGTGAATCGGTTCTACAAGGCCCTACTTCTGATGGGCTGGCCCGTGGCCATCGGCATCTTTGTCCTTGCCGGTCCGCTCACCTCCCTGCTGCTCGGCTCTCAGTACCTTCCCTCAGAGGCGGCGCTGCGAATCCTTTCCCTCGCCCTCGGAATCGCCTTCGTGAACAACGCCTTTATCGGCGCACTTAACGCGTCGGATCGTCAGTCCTCTTTCACGTGGGCCGCCGGATGGAGCCTCCTGGCGAACGTGGCGCTGAACCTCGCGCTCATCCCCTTGTTCGGCTACCTGGGGGCGAGCGTGGCCACGGTGCTCACGGAGATCGTTCTAGGCGTTGCGGCCTGGCTGTTGACAGCGCGCTACGTCGGGCGGGTGCCGATTGTGACGCTGAGCTGGCGGGTCGTCCTCGCCGGGCTGGTCATGGGTGTGGCGATCTTCCCTCTGCGCAGCTTCAGCGGCGTTGAGGTCGCGATACCGATCATCGCCGGCGCCGTGGTGTACGCGGCGGCCGTGCTTTTGTTGCGCGCATTGAGTGGAGAGGAGATCGCGTGGGCCCGGCGGGCTCTCGCGCTCGCCCGATGACCTCCAAACCGGTTTATCTGAAGCCCCGCGGCGCGACGGCGCTCGTGCCCTGGGAAGAGATCGCGGTCGATGCGCCTGAGGTCGGCCCTCAGACGCGGCTCGAGGAGGCGCAGTTCGTCGCGCTCGACGTCGAGACGACAGGCAACGCGCCCTTTCTCGTCCTGGAGATCGGAGCGGAGCGCTTCACGCTCGAGCGGCCGCTGTCGTTCTTCGACACCCTCGTCGACTGCCGCGCACCTATCAACCCATACGCGCGCAAGCGCCACCACATCGATCGGTCGATGCTCATAGGCGCGCCGGAATTCAAGGACGCGCGGCGCGCGTTCCTGCGCTTCGCCCAAGCCGCAGTACTGGTCGAGCACAGCCATGACGCGTTCGACACGTGGCTCGTCGGGCGCGGGCTCGAGAGCCCCCTTGAACACCCGATCATCGACACGACCGCCCTCGCCAGGCTGGTCCTCGATCTGCCGAAGGGCCAGACCCCGGGCCTGGCGCGACTTGTGGACGAGCTGGGCCTCGATGTCACGCCCGCCCACGCCGCGCTCGACGACGCGCGGGCCACAGCCATGGTGTTCAGGGCGTTGATCGCTCGAGCGCGGGAGAAGCTTGGTTGGACGACCGTGGGCGATGTGCTGGCCGCGCTTCCGCGACCGGTGGTAGACCGGACCGCGCCTAGTCGAAGAGGGTCAGCTGCAGGTCGGGCTCAGGGTGTTCCAGTCCGGACAGCCCAACCCCAATCAGGCGCACCGGTCGCGACTCCACGTGCGACTTCTCGAGCGCCGAGCGGGCGGCGCGGAAGATCGTCTCGACGTCGTCGGTCGGGCTCGTCCGGCTCACCTGGCGGCTCACCAGCCTGAAGTCGGGGAGCTTCAGCTTCACGTAGACCGTCCGGGCGCGCACCCCATCGGTCCTCAAACGTTCCGTTACCCGGTCGGTCAGGTCGCGCAGTGCCTCCTCGAGCATGACCCGGTCGCTCACGTCGTTGTCGAACGTCGTCTCGGCCGAGATGGTCTTGGCGGGTCTGCTGCCGTCGACCGGCTGCCTGTCGCGGCCCTGGGCAAGACGCTGAAGCACGGCGCCGTTGGTACCCAGCACCTGGACGAGGCGCTGCGTCTCATAGGCGGCGAGTGCACCGACGGTGCGCAAGCCCATCGAGTGCAGCCTGTCTTCGGTCTTCGGTCCAAGCCCGGGAATCACGCCGATGGGAAGCGGGGCCAGAAAATCGGCCTCGGTACCCGGAGGCACCAGGACCAACCCGTCCGGCTTGCGGGTTCCGCTCGCCACCTTGGCGACAAGCTTCGAGGTGGCGGCGCCAACCGATGCCGTCAAGCCGACCTCGGTGTGGATCTGGAACTTGATTCGGCGCGCAACTTCGTCGGCGGTCGAGGTCCCGTGCCGTGTGCGGGCGGTGACGTCGAGGTAAGCCTCGTCCAGCGCGATGCCTTCCACCAGCTCGGGCGACGTGAAGCGCCGAAAGATCTGATGGACCAGACGACTTGCATCGCGGTAGCGCGCGCTGTCTGGAGCAATCACCGTCAGCTGTGGGTACAGCTGCACCGCCTCGTGCAAGGGCATCGCCGACCTGACGCCATACGCCCGAGCCTCGTAAGACGACCCCATGACGACCGCTCGCCTGGAGCGGCCCGCCACAACGACCGGGACGCCACGGAGCTTTGGATCGTCCCGCTGGTGGACGGATGTGTAGAAGGCGTCGAGGTCGACGTGGAGGATCGTTCTCGGCCAGTTCTCCGGGCGCGCCATGTCGTGGCGGCCAGTCTGCCACAACTCCTTGTGGTCCACTCTTACTTGGGCCACTGAGTCTCGGGCGAGAGGGCCCTGGCCGGATTTCCCGTCGAGGTCCTCCGCCCGCGCCAATTAGAATTCGGTTGCGTGAGGGGTGTAATTCTTGCCGGCGGCACCGGGAGCCGCCTGCACCCGCTGACACGCATCACCAACAAGCACCTGCTCCCCATCTACGACCGCCCGATGATCAGCTACGCGATCGAGGCGCTTGTCGGCTCGGGAGTCGGCGAGATCATGCTCGTCACCGGTGGGACGCATGCGGGCGAATTCCTGCGCTTGCTCGGCAATGGAAACGAGTTCGGGATCGACCGCCTCTTCTACGCCTACCAGGAGAAGGCAGGCGGCATCGCCGAGGCGCTGGGCCTGGCCGAGAAGTTCGTCGCCGGGGATCGGTGCGTGGTGATGCTCGCGGACAACCTCTTCGAGCGTTCGATCCGGCCGTGCGTCGAGGCTTTCGAGAAACAAGAGCGAGGCGCGCGTGTCGTCCTTTCCAAGGAATCCGAACCCGAGCATCTTCGCCATCTCGGAGTGGCGCAGTTCGACGGAAACCGCAAGATCGAGCGCATCATCGAGAAGCCGGCGATTCCGCCGAGCGATTACGCCGTCACCGGTGTGTATTTCTATGACCACACCGTTTGGAAGGTGCTGCCCGAGCTGCAACCGTCAGGCCGGGGCGAGCTCGAGATTACTGATGTGAACAACTGGTACTTGGAGCACGGGCTGATGGAGTACGACGTCCTCGACGGCTACTGGGGTGACGCGGGCGAGTCGATCCAGGCTTACTACGCTGTACATGATTTCGTGCGGGCGCACGGCGCGAACCGGAACGTATGAGCATTGAAGGCGTCGTCTTGAAAGAGCTCGTCACGCACGTCGACGAACGTGGCTTTTTTCGAGAGGTGATCCGGGAATCCGATGAGTTCTTCGATCACTTCGGGCAGTGGAGCCATTCGCTGATGTATCCAGGTTCCGCCAAGGCCTGGCACATCCACCAGCATCAGACCGACTGGTGGTACGTCATAGGAGCGTTGAAGGTCGCCCTGTACGACACGCGTGCGGAATCTCCAACCAGAGGACAGCTGATGGAGTTCCTGATGGGCGATGCCAAACCGGGTTGCTTGAAGATCCCGCCCGGCGTCGCGCACGGATGCAAAGCGCTCGCGCTGACCCACATGCTCTACATCACGTCCAGCGTCTACTCGCCTGAAGATGAGGGACGAATCCCACACGACGATCCGACCATCGGTTACGACTGGACAGCCGGGCCTCCAATCAAGTGACCCGCAACTTGAAGCGGCTCCTTGTCGCCGGGGCTGCGGGTTTCATCGGATCGAATTTCGTGCGCCATGTCAGGCGCACGCGCCCGAACGTCGAGGTCACGGTGCTCGACAAGCTCACGTATGCGGGCAATCTCGCAAACCTCGTCGAGTTCGAAGGACAGGCTGGCTACCGCTTCGTCCACGGCGACATCTGCGACCAGGACATCGTCAACTCGCTTGCGGCGCAGGCGGACGCGATCGTGAACTTTGCCGCGGAGACTCACGTCGACCGTTCGCTGATGGATCCATTTGCGTTTATCGAGACCGACGTCCGCGGCACCGCGGTGCTGTGTGAGGCGGCACGTAAGTTCGGCCACGAGGTGTTCCTTCTGGTCAGCACCGATGAGGTCTACGGCGATGTGCCCGAAGGTCGCTCCACCGAGACCGACGCCTTCCGTCCGCGCAGCCCGTACTCCGCGAGCAAGGCTGGCGGGGAGCACATAGCGCGTGCGTACGCTGAGAGCTTCGGGCTGCCTTTGCTCGTGACGCGAGGGTCGAACAACTACGGGCCGTACCAATACCCCGAGAAGCTGATTCCGGTGCTGATCACCAACGGGATCGATGACTTGGCTCTGCCTCTGTACAACGACGGCTCTGCCGTGCGCGACTACGTCTACGTGGAGGATCACTGCCGAGCCATCGACCAGGTGCTGCACGAAGCGCCAACGGGAGGCGTCTACAACGTCGGAACCGGCGTGGAGACGGCCGGGGTGCAGGTCGCCGAGGCGGTGCTCGAGATCATGGGCAAGCCGACAAGTCTCATCGAGTTCGTGGCGGACCGGCCTGGTCACGACTACCGGTACGCGCTGGACATCTCGCGGATCACGGCGCTTGGTTGGGAGCCGCAGGTCACGTTGGGCGAGGGCCTGGAGCGCACTGTGAGGTGGTACCAGGACCACCCCGAGTGGTGGCGTCCCCTGAAGTCAGGCGAGTACTGGGAGTACTACAAGCGCAACTACCGGCCGCTGGTCAGCTAGAACCTGCGGAGCGCTCCGCGTCAGCTGGTCGGCGGTTGCGTCTGCTCCGGTTGGTCGGGCTGTCCCGCCTGCGGCACAGGCCGCCAGGTGCGACCGTCCCACCAGAGCGTGCCGTCGCCGGATCGCTGCGCCATGGGTGGCGTTTCATGCGCCGCATCGCGCCAGGTCTGGCCGTCCCACCAGTAGTTGCCATCGTCCGACATCTGAACGGCGCCGGCCGGAGCACCGCCGGCCCCGACCATCGCCGCCGGGGCGGAGCCGCGCCGCCTCATGGCCAGGAAGCCGATCACCGCCACGATGGCCACAATGATTGCGGCGATCACTCCGATGCCGAGGGCGGCGGACGATCCCGACACCGGCTTGACAGCATTCTCGGGCCACTGCCCTGTGGGGATCGTGGAGGCTGGTGCGGCGTCGTACTGAGCCTTGGCCTGGGTGGTCGCCGTCGTCAGGACGTCGTCTTTTTGCGACGCCAGGATCACGAAGAACACATCGTTGCCCTTGACGAAGACGAACAGGTCGCCGACCGTGGTGCTTGCGGTATCAGCAAAGTGGGCTCCGTAGTACGGCTCGATGCCCGAGATTGTGTTGGCGTGCTGATAGCTCTTGTCCGCCTTGTCCGACGCTTCGAGCGAGGTCAGGGCCTTGCGGGCTCCCTGTCCACCGCTGAAGGCCATGACCGCTTCGATCATCGCGTGGCCGGCGGAGGGTTGAGCCCATGTCTTGCCGTATCCGTCGACGAATCCATCCTTGGTCAGGGTGGACTGCGTCTCGGTCGCGTCCGCGCCGCTCGCGTTGGTCGTGGCCCAGTCGTGTGCGCTGAACTCGCCGTGCAGCACCCCCGTCGTCAGCTCGGTGAAGCCAGAACCTGGCGGCGGGGCGAGCACTTTGTCGAGCGACGGCGAGGGGCTGGGTGAGGGAGCGGCCGTGGCTGCGAGAGGCCCTAGCGCAAGCGCACCCGCGGCGGCGACCGTCAGGACGCGGACCGCGAGCATCACCTGGCTCATCTTATCGATTTGACCTCAGCCTGCCCGCCATCCCCCGCCAGTACCAGTGCAGATAGCGGGGAAGCCACTCCCAGAGCTTGAACCTGCTCTCGCCGGCGGTACGGTCGCGCCACGTCGTGGGCACCTCCGCGACACGCATCCCGAGCCGATAAGCCTTCACCGTCAGCTCGAGCCCCAGCTCGAAGCCGCCGCGGGACTCGATCGTGACCTGGTTCAGCAGGCGTTTGGAGTAGAGCCGGAAGTTGCTCGTCGCGTCGTGCACCGGCAATCCGCCGAGCCAGTGAAGCGATAAGCCGGCGGTACGCGACATCACGCGCTTGAGCAGCGGACCTCCGACCTGGTGCCCGCCCCGCATATAGCGAGACCCGGCCACCACGTCAGCTCCGCCGCGGGCAAGCTCGTACATCGAATCGATCGCGGCTGGATCGTCTGACCCATCGCCCATGGTGATGAGAACGTATGGCGCGCGCGCCGCGCGCAGACCGGATTTCATGGCGTTGAGGGCGCCGCGCCCGAGCGTGTTCTTGTACAGCCGCACCTGCGGCAGCTCAGCCTGGAGGCGCTTGACCACTGGCACAGTGGTGTCTTCGTCAAAGTCGTGAACCACCAGGACCTCGAGTGGCCGTGTGCGCGTGTGCTCGACGACGCCGCGCAGCGTCGGGACCACGTTCTCCCCCTCGTTGTAAACGGGGATCACTACGCTGAGCGAAGGCGTCTCATCGCTCATTTTTCTTGCGAAACCTAGATGCGACGGGCCGCTATCTCGTCGCGGATCCAAGGAATGACCTCGTCGAGAACGTCCTCCAGGGGCGTGGTGGCTTCGAAGCCCAGCAGCTCACGCGCCTTGCGAACATCAGGCACGCGCATCTGCACGTCGTGCTCGTACGGCGCGTCCGAGACGAGCCGAAGTGGCTTGTCCGGGCCATGGACCTTGCGCCAGATGACCTCGGCCAACTCGCGGACCGTCGTCGATTGGGCGGTAGAGAGATTGAAATCCTCGTTCACCGCGCGCTCTGATTCCATCGCCAGCCGGATGCCCCGGGCCAGGTCGCCGCCGTATGTGTAGTGGCGTACCTGACTGCCGTCACCGAGGATGTGAAGCGGGTCCTGGCCTTTGAGCACCTTCTGCACCAGGTCAGGAACGACGTGACTCATCGCGAGCTTGACGTTCCCGCTCATCACGTCGTGGTCGCGCAGCGCGCGCCTCTCCCCGATGCCGACGCAGTTGAAGGGCCGCACGATCGTGAACGGCAAGCCGTACTGCTCGTGCGCACCTCGGGCGAAGTATTCGGTGGCGAGCTTCTGGAAGCCATAGGTCGAGCGCGGTGGTGGGCTCGTGAGCTGGGCCCCCTCGGGCGTGGGAAACGCAGTCGTGGACTCGAACACCATGCTGCTCGACACGACGGTGATCTTCCTCAGGTGCCCTCGCCGGAATGCGTTCAGCGCAGCGTCGAACGTTCCGGCGCAGATACGCTCGTTCTCCGCCAGCAGGTCGTAAGCGAACTCGTGGAAGTATGAGATCCCGCCGATCATTGCGGCACCGGCGACGACCTGGTCGCAGTCGGCGGCGAGCTCGGTGAGCAGCCGTACGTCTTTCGCGTCGCCCTCCACCAGCCGGTAGTGGGGATCGCTGTCGAAGGATCGTTTGACCGGGCCGTACTTGCTGAAGTTGTCGACGCCGACCACCTCGTGACCCGCGCGGAGGAGCTCGGCGACGAGGTAACCGCAGATGAATCCCGATGCGCCGGTGACGAGAGCTTTCAGAGCCTGATTGGTCCAGTAATTCCCCAGATGTCGACCACTTCCCGGTCATCAAGCTCGAGCCCCCGATAGGCGCGATGCGGGGCGCCGATCACGATCACATCCGAGTCCTGAAGAACCTTGTCCAATGGCTCGAAGCTAGGGTCCGGCACGTACGGGTCGGTGCACATCACCCTGGCCCCCTTGAACTGGGCCAGCTTGCGCAGCTTGTAGCTGAGGGAGGCGCGTGTGTCGTCCGAGTCGCCTTTGAACGCCATTCCAAGGATCCCGACCGTTCGGCCCTGGAGCGCTCGGCGCGAGTTGAGCGTGTCAACGATGTAGGCGGGGAGGCCTTCGTTGACCTGCATCGCGGCCTGGCCCATCGGAAAGTGGTCGGGCGTGAAGGCCGATAGCTGCATGGTGTCTTTCAACAGGCATGGGCCCGCGGCGAAACCTGGTCCTGGCAGGTCGGCCGCGCGCGGATAGTCTTGACGGATCGCGTTGAGGACGCGGTTGTAGTCGAGCCCAGAGCGATTCACGATCTGGAAGAACTGGTTGGCGATCGCAAACTTCATGTAGCGCCACGTGTTGGTGAAGAGCTTGGCCAGCTCAGCCTCGAGCGGTGTGGTCCGGATGACTGACGCGACGCCCAGCCGCTCGAACAGGTCACGTGCCTTGCCGAAGGCGGCGTCCGAGTTGGCGCCGACAAGCTGCGGGAGCGTATGCAGCTCCTCGAGAGCGTGCCCTTCGGCGATCCGCTCCGGGCAGAAGACGACGTCCGCTTCGATCCCCGCGGCGCGGAGGCGCCGCTCCACCGTCTCGCTGGTGCCCGGAAAAACTGTCGACCGCAGGATGACCAGAGAGCCGTTCTGGATATGCGGTGTCAGCTCGTCCAACACCCTCTCGAAAATCCGCACCGACGGGTTCATGAACTCGTCGATCGGCGTGCCGATGACGAGGATGACAGTCCGCGTGCGCCTGAGCATCGCCGGGTCGCTGGAGAGCTCCAGCCGTCCGGTTGGTAGAAGTTTGGTCAGCAATGCGTCGGCCCCGGTTTCGCGAAACGGCACCTGTCCCGATCTGACCCCCTGGATCTTCTGCTCGTCAATGTCGTTGATCCCGACGCGGTAGCCGCATTCAGCAAGCGAGAGGGCGAGCGGCAGCCCAACGTGTCCGCATCCACCGACGATGACGAGATCGAGTTCGTTCATGGCGGCCAAATTATGATCTCCAACACTTGAACTCATCTCGGAAGGGAGCGGGTCGCCCGTCCGTGCTGCTGGATATGCGGCCGCTCCAGGGCCCGAGCGCAACCCGAGGTGTGGGTGCCTACGCCCGCGGGCTGCTGAAGGGCCTGATCGCGGCCGGATTCGACTCCAACCTGACACTTCTGCTTGACGTCGCGTTCGACGCTCCTCCCCTTCCCGTGGGTAAGTACAAGGTGGCGGGCTGCCGGCGCCGCAGTCATGGCCAGCTCGCGGCCTACGAAGACGCCGTGGCGCTGGCGAGCGACATTCAGCGGATCGCCCCTGATCTCTACCACGCCATCGATTTCCACCTCCCCGGGCGCAGCCCCCGCCCGCTGGTTGTGACGCTGCACGACCTCATCCCGTGGGCGTGGGGAGGTCCCCGCATGCGCGGCGAGCGGATTCGGTACGGGCTGTTCAAGCGCTTGCTCCCACGCGCCGACCTTGTGATCGCCGTTTCCAACGCGACCGCGACCGATGCCTCTCACCTCCGAGTCGTCTCGCCGCAAAGGATCCGGCTCATCCGCGAGGCGGCCGATCCGGTCTTCAGCCCAAAGCCTGGTGCTTCGGGGCGGGTGAAGGTCAAGTGGAGGATCGACGGACGCTACCTGCTTTTTGTTGGCGCGCTTGACGCGCGTAAGGATCCGCGCGCTTTGTTGGACGCCTGGACCGCCGCTCGAGTCACGCATCCTGACCTCAGGCTGCTGATTGCGGGGGCGCCGGGCCGCCAGGCGCCGCCGAGCATGTCGGGCGCCATCCAGCTTGGCCGGGTCGACGACGAGGAGCTCGCTGATCTGTACTCGGCGGCGAGCTGCCTGTTGTTTCCTAGCCGGTACGAAGGATTCGGCCTCCCGTGCCTCGAGGCGATGGCTTGCGGCTGCCCGGTGGCCGCGTTTCGGAACTCCAGCATCCCGGAAGTTGTCAATGCCGCCGGGATGATGGTCGAGGACGGCAACGGGAGGGCTCTTGGCGATGCAGCCGCCGCGATGATCCGCGAGCCCGATCGATGGAGGCGGGCCGGACTGCAGCAGGCTCGGAAGTTCAGCTGGGACAGGACCGCGCGGGAGACGATCTCGGCCTATCAATCCCTGCTGGCATAATCGCGTCGCCGTGAGCAAGGTAGCCGTCATCGGCGCGGGGTATGTGGGACTGACGACGGCAGCGTGTCTTGCCGACCTGGGCAACGAAGTGATGGTGGTCGACATCGATCAGGAAAAGATCGGTCAGCTCAAGCAGCGGAAGATGCCGTTTTACGAGCCCGGGCTCGGCGAGCTGGTCGAGCGCAACATGAAGGCGCGCCGGCTTGATTTCACAACCTCGTACAGCGATGCCATCCCCGGCGCCGAGTACGCCGTCATCGCCGTGAGCACGCCGGAGGGTGAAGGTGGAGAGGCCGACCTTTCTTATGTGGAGGCGGCCGCGAGCTCGATCGCGGACGCGATGGACGGACCGCTGGTCGTGGTCAACAAGTCCACGGTGCCTCCATTGACAGGTGACATGGTCTCGAGGGTCCTGAAGAAACGAAACGCGGACCACTTCGCTGCTGTCGTCTCGAACCCGGAGTTCCTGCGCGAGGGCTCGGCCATCCAGGACTTCATGCACCCAGACCGCGTTGTGGTGGGCAGCCACGATCGCGAGGCGGCGGAGAAGGTGGCGGCCCTCTATGCGCCCCTGGAGGCGCATGTTCTGATCACGCCAAACATCTACACCGCGGAGATGGTGAAGTACGCGTCGAACGCATTCCTCGCGACGCGGATCTCGTTCATCAACGAGATCGCTCGGATCAGCGAGCGGGTCGGCGCCGACGCGAAGCTGGTGGCCGAAGGCATGGGACTCGACAAGCGCATCGGTCCGAGCTTCCTCGACGCTGGAATCGGCTATGGCGGGAGTTGCTTTCCCAAGGATGTCGCCGCCCTGGCCGCGGTCGCGGAAGGGTTCGACTATCACCCCGAGCTTCTGCATGCGGTCATGGACATCAATCGGGATCAGCGGATGCTTGTCATCGACAAGCTGCGGGAGTGTCTGGAGGAGCTTCCCGGTCGAGCGATCGGGCTCCTAGGCCTTGCCTTCAAGCCAAATACCGACGATATGCGTGAGGCCCCCAGCATCGACATCGCGCGGGTTTTGGTGGCCGCGGGGGCGGACGTTCGCGCCTATGATCCCGCGGCGATCGAGCGATCGCGGATGCTGCTCCCCGAAGTCGAGTATTTCAAGAATGCATATGAGGTGGCGGACGGGGCTGACGCGCTCGTCCTGGTCACCGAGTGGAACGAGTTCCGGCAGCTGGACATGGCGCGCATCAAGCAGCTGATGCGCCGTCCCGTGGTCGTCGACGGTCGCAACATCTACGACCCGGTTCTGATGAAGAGCCTGGGCTTCACGTATCGCGGCATTGGCCGCGAATAAACCTAGGGCTGTCGTCTCTGGAGGAGCGGGCTTCATCGGCTCGCACCTGTGCGAGGCGTTGCTTGCCAGGGGTGTTCGAGTGCTCGCCCTCGACAACTTCATCACAGGCTCTCCCGAAAACCTGCGCCACCTCACGCCAAATCCCGAGTTTGAGTTTCGCCAGGCCGATGTGAATCACGGCGTCTTCATCGGTGGCGATGTCCGCTACGTCCTGCACTTCGCGTCGCCGGCCTCCCCTCCGCAGTACGACGCAAACCCGATTCACACGCTGAAGGTCGGCACGATCGGGACGATGAACATGCTCGGTCTTGCGCGTGCGAAGAACGCGACGTTTCTCCTGGCGTCGACGTCCGAGGTCTACGGCGATCCCCTCGTCCATCCCCAGCCAGAGACATACTGGGGCAACGTCAATCCCATCGGACCTCGCGGCTGCTATGACGAAGCCAAGCGCTGCGCCGAAGCGTATGCCATGGCCTACCGAAGGTCGCATAAGGTCGACACGCGGATCATTCGCATCTTCAACACGCACGGTCCCCGCATGCAGGTGTCCGACGGTCGCGCCATACCAAACTTCATGGCCCAGGCAATCCGCGGCGAACCGCTCACCGTGTACGGCGAAGGATCGCAGACGCGGAGCATCTGCTACGTGTCGGATCTCGTCCGGGGCGTGCTGGCTGTTCTTGACAAAGGCGACGAGCTGCCGGTCAATCTCGGCAACCCGCAAGAGGTGACGGTGCTCGAGCTGGCTGAGACGATCATCCGGCTCGCTGAATCGAAGAGCCGGATCGAGCACAAAGCGCTGCCGGTCGACGACCCGAAGCAGCGCCGCCCCGACATCACCCACGCGAGGGAGCTGCTGGGGTGGCAGCCCGAGATCGGGCTGGAAGACGGCTTGCGGCAAACGCTCGCATACTTCCGCACGGTTCTATGACGACACCCGACCAGCTGAAGCAGTACGTCCGCGACGTGCCCGACTATCCGCAGAAGGGGATCATCTTCCGCGACATCACGCCCCTGCTTGGCGACAAGAACATCTTTCGCGAGGTAGTCGACCTGATGTCCAGGGCATGGACACAAAATCCGCCCGACCTGGTCGCTGCAATCGAGGCTCGCGGGTTCATCCCCGGAGCGGCCATCGCCGTCAAGCTGGGTGCCGGCTTCGTGCCCATTCGCAAGACGGGGAAGCTTCCCTGGATGACGGTGATGGAGTCCTACGATCTCGAGTACGGCACCGATCAGCTAGAGGTGCACTCGGACGCGGTGCAGCCCGGTCAGAAGGTCTTGATCGTGGATGATGTTCTTGCCACTGGCGGCACAGCTTCGGCCGCCGTCCGGTTGATGCACAAACTCGGCGCCGATGTGATCGGGGTGCAGGTTTTGATCGAGCTGGGCTACCTCGACGGACGCCAGAAATTGCGCGATGTGAGATTGGTGAGCGAGATCACGTACTAGGAGAGAGATCTTTTGAAGGTGAGTACCAAGGGAAGCGATGTCAAGGATGTGAATCTGGCCGCACAGGGCCAGGACCTGATCGATTGGGCGGCGCGAGAGATGCCGGTCGTGACCCTGATCCGGGAGCGCTTCACGAAAGATCAACCGCTGAAAGGCTTGCGTCTGGCTGCGTGCCTTCACGTCACCAGCGAGACGGCAAACCTGATGCTCACGCTGAAAGCCGGAGGCGCGGACCTGGCGCTGTGCGCGTCCAACCCTTTGTCCACCAATGACGCCGTTGCCGCCGCCCTCGCGTCGCACCACGCCGTGAAGACTTATGCGATCCGCGGAGAGGATAACGAGACCTACTACGAGCACATCGAAGCGGCTCTGGACCATCGTCCGCAGCTCACGATGGACGACGGCGCCGACCTGGTCTCGGTGCTCCACAAGTCGCGGCGCGACCAGCTGCCGGAGGTCATCGGCGGCACCGAGGAGACGACCACCGGCGTGATCCGCCTCCGCGCGATGGCGGGGCACGGCGTGCTCGCATACCCCATCGTGGCCGTGAACGAAGCAGACACCAAGCACATGTTTGACAACCGTTACGGCACCGGGCAGTCGACGATCGATGGGATCATCCGCTCGACCAACGTGCTGCTGGCCGGCAAGACGTTTGTGATCGCAGGTTACGGCTGGGTCGGTCGAGGCCTCGCGTCGCGAGCGAAGGGGCATGGCGCTGACGTGGTAATCACGGAAGTTGACTCCGTCAAGGCGCTCGAGGCCGCGATGGACGGATTTCGGGTGATGAAGATGGACGACGCGGCGCGCCAGGGAGACATATTTGTCACCGTCACAGGCGACGTCAACGTGCTGGACCGCAGCCACTTCGAGGCCATGAAGGACGGGGCCATCCTTGCCAACTCGGGTCATTTCAACTCAGAGATCAACCTGAAGGCGCTGGACGAGCTCGCGACCGGTGTGCGTCAGGTGAGGCCGTCGGTGCAGGAGTACAGGCTTGGCGACAGTCGCCGGTTGTTCCTCCTGGGTGAGGGCAGGCTCATCAACCTTGCGGGCGCCGAAGGTCATCCCGCCGCGGTGATGGACATGAGCTTCGCAAACCAGGCGCTGTGCGCCGAGTACATTGCGAAGAACGCCGCCCAGCTGGAGCGGAAGGTTTACGACGTTCCGGCGGAGATCGACGCCGAGATTGCGCGACTCAAGCTGCACGCGATGGGCATCGCGATCGACACGCTGACCGAAGAGCAGCGGCGGTATCTCTCATCGTGGGAAGAGGGCACCTAACCTAAAGAGCGATGTTTGGATCCGCTCGGCGCACGTGGGTGCTGGGCGGGGGCGGCGCCCGTGGTGCGGCGCAGGTTGGCGTGCTGCAGGCGCTTTTCGAAGCGAACATCGAAGGGCCGGCGGCGGTCGTCGGGACGAGCGTGGGCGCCCTCAATGGAGCCTCGATCGCCGCCTATCCATCGCTTGCCGGCACGATGATGCTGCGCGAGGTCTGGATGTCGCGCCAGGCGCTCAGCGTGTTTCAAGCCCACCCGCTCGGCATCATCGTATCGGGCGTTCGTCGCGATCAGCTCAGCGCCTTTCCCCAACGGAACGTGCGGCGCCTGATCGATCGAGCCCAGGCCTTGACTGGGATCACCACTTTCGAGCAGCTGCGCGTCCCTTTGGCCGTCGTCGCCACCGATCTCAACGCCGGGAAGCCGGCCGTGTTTCGTTCCGGGGACCTGACCCCGGCCTTGCTCGCCTCGACCGCGATACCGGGCGTGTTTCCGATGGTTCGCATCAACGATCGGGAGCACCTCGACGGGGGCATAGTCCAGAACACAGCGCTCAACATCGCGGTGGACGATGGAGCGAAGGAGATCCTGGCGATCAGCCTGATGGCGGGTGGCGAGTACGAGAGGGCGCCGGCGGGCTTCGGAGAGCTCATCGCGCGGACCCTGCAGCTATCGCTGCATCATCAGATGCTCAGCGACTACGAACGCCTGCGCCAGCGGTGCCGGATCGTAGTCTTCTGCCCGGTCACCACTCCCACCGCGACGTGGGAGATGAAGCGCGAGCACGTCGAGGCCGTCATGGAATCATCACGTGTGGCGATGGCCGCCCTGCTTCACCAGCGGGGCTCCAGGCTGTTCCGCCACTCCGGAATCCATTACCTGCAGCTGAGCTAGGATTCGCGAGTCCCAGAGGGAGAACTTGGCGCTTGGGGACACGCCCACCCGGTGGCGGGTCCCTGCCGGCGTGAGAGATTCAAAGGAGGACCTGCATGGCGTCGCTGTTTACGTCTGAATCCGTGACCGAAGGCCATCCGGACAAGCTGGCCGACCAGATCTCCGATGCGATCCTCGACGCGATCCTGGCCAAGGATCCGCTCGCTCGAGTTGCGTGCGAGGCCATCGTGACGACCGGCCTCGTCATTGTGGTCGGCGAGATCACCACCGACTGCTACGTCGACATCCCCCGCATCATCCGGCAGACCGTGCGCGAGGTTGGTTACACGCGCGCCAAGTACGGCTTCGACGCCGAGACGTGCGGCGTCGTCACCAGCATCGACGAGCAGTCGCCGGACATCGCTCAGGGCGTCGACGTCGGCGGAGCGGGAGACTCAGGGATGATGTTCGGCTTTGCCTGCGATGACACGCCGGAGCTGATGCCGATGCCGATCACGCTGGCTCACCGGCTGGCGCGCAAGCTGGCCGAGGTACGTCGAAACAAGACACTCAACTACCTGCGGCCGGATGGCAAGGTCCAGGTCACTATCCGCTATGGAGACGATGGCAAGCCGGCGGGCGTGGACAACGTCGTGCTCTCGACGCAGCACCACGACGAGGTCGAGGCGGAGCAGCTGCGGGCCGATATCGCGGAGCATGTGATCGACCCTGTATTGCCGGCAGAGCTACGCGACGGCTCCGTCAGGACATTCGTCAACCCAACCGGGAGGTTCGTGATCGGCGGCCCGGTCGCCGACGCCGGCCTGACCGGCCGCAAGATCATGGTCGACACCTACGGTGGTTTCGCCCGGCATGGTGGCGGCTGTTTCTCAGGCAAGGACCCCACCAAAGTCGATCGAGCCGGGGCGTACGGCGCGCGACACGTGGCGAAGAACATCGTGGCCGCCGGCCTGGCACCGAAATGCGAAGTTCAGATCTCGTATGCGATCGGCGTGGTCAAGCCGGTGGCGATCCGCGTCGACACGTTCGGGACAGGCACGGTTCCCGATGCCACCATCGCCGCGGCGGTCGCCAAGCTTTTCGACCTGAGCCCTCTCGGGATCATCAAAGAGCTGAACCTGCGCCGCCCGCTCTTTCGGCAGACCGCGGTCTACGGCCACTTTGGGCGGACGGACATCGACGCGCCGTGGGAGTCGACCGCGCGCGCCAAGGAGCTCGCCGAAGAGGTCAGGTGACCAGCCCACGCACAGTCGCTGTCATCCCCGCCGGTGGTGCGGGCACCCGTCTCTGGCCGCGCTCGCGCGCCTCGACGCCGAAACACGTCCTTCCGCTTGGTGACCATGGGCGTCCTCTGCTGCGCACCACCTATGACCGCGCCAGGTCGGTCGCCGACGAGGTCTTCGTGCTCACCGAGGTAAGACAGCGCGAGATAATCGAGGCCGTCCTCCCCGAGGTCGACGACTCCCACCTCATCCTCGAACCCTCGGCGCGCGGCACGACCAACGCCTACGGTCTCGCCTCGCTCATCCTGAGCGAGCAGCTGCCTGGGGCGGTGATGATCGCCCTGCCGGCCGACCATGTCGTGCATGGCGGGACACAGGTCACGAAGGCCGTCAAGGCCGCCGTCCGGGCCGCGGCGACGTCAGGGCGGCTGGTCACGGTCGGCCTGAAGCCGTCGTTTCCGTCGATCGGCCTCGGATATATCCATGCCCCCGGACGCGTGTCCAACGGCACCCTCCGCGTTCGTCGCTTCATCGAGAAGCCGGATGCCGCTGCCGCGAGGCGGTTCGTTCGGGAGGGCGGGTACTACTGGAACCTCGCCTGGTTTTCGTGGCGCCTCGACGTTTTCATCGATGAGCTGGGCAGGCATGCGCCGCGACATCTGGCAGGTCTGCGCAAGGTCGTCCAGGCGCGCAAGGTGGGCGATGAGTCGGCGGCGGCGGAGCTCTACCGACGATTGCCGGTGGAGGTCGTCGACCGCAGCGTCATGGAGAAGACCGACAAGCTCGTTCTGGTCCCGGCAGCTTTTGACTGGGCGGACATCGGCAACTGGGCCGAGCTCGGCGACCGCGTCAGGGCGGATTCGCACGGCAATTCCGTGGAAGGTGAGGCGGTCCTCATCGACACCACGCACAGCCTGGTTTTCGGTGGCCGCCGGCTGGTCGCGACGATCGGTGTCGAGGACATGATCATCGTCGATACCGAGGATGCGCTGCTTGTCGTTCCGCGTTCGCGCGCGCAGGACGTGCGGAAGGTCGTCGAGGCGCTCAAGCGGGCGCGCAAGACGCGTTACCTTTAGACAATGGCCCCGCAGCAAATCAAGTTCGGAACTGATGGTTGGCGAGGTGTGATCGCCGACGACTTCACATTCGGCAACGTGCGGCGCGTGGCGCAGGCCTCGGCGCAGTACATGAAGACCCGCTCCAACGATCCGCTCGCGATCGTCGGCTACGACTGCAGGTTTGCCTCGGAGGACTTCGCGCACGCCGTGTCTGAGATATTCGCGAGCAACGGCATCAAGAGTCTCGTCTTCGACCGGCCATCTCCAACGCAGGTCGCTTCGTGGACCGTCATCGACCGCAAGGCGACCGGGGCCGCCGTCATCACCGCAAGCCACAACCCGTACCAGTTCAATGGCTACAAGTACAAGACGAGTTCAATGGCTACAAGTACAAGACGGAAACGGGGAGCGCGGTGCCGACGGAGGTCATCGCCGAGCTGGAGCGCAACATCGACGCCCTCGGCGAGGTTGCTGTGCCCGACCACAACGTGTCTCATGGATTGGTATCGGCGTACGATCCGCGCCCGCCTTATTACGCCCAGATCGCGCGCATGGTGGACCTCGACGCGATCAAGGGCGCAAGCCTGCGAATAGTGCATGAGTGCATGTACGGCTCGGGCTACGGATACATAGCCGAGATGGTCGGCGGCGGGCGCACCACCGTGACCGAGCTGCACAACCAGCGCAATCCCCTGTTCGGGGGCATGAATCCGGAGCCGATTCCGCCCAACATCGATTCGACCATCTCGCTCATGAAAGTCGGCGGCCAGGACCTGTGCATCTGCACGGATGGTGACGCGGACCGGGTCGGCATCATCGACGAGACCGGTCGCTTCATCAACCAGCTTCAGGTCTACGCCATGTTGATGCTCTATCTGTTCGAGACCCGCGGCCAGCGCGGTCCAGTGGTCAAGACGGTGAACATGACCGCGATGGCGGACAAGCTTGGGGCGGAGTTCGGTGAGCGGGTTTACGAGGTGCCGGTCGGCTTCAAGAACGTCGCGCCCAAGATGATGGAGACAAACGCACTTCTGGGCGGCGAGGAGTCAGGCGGCTTCGCGGTCCGCGGACACATCCCTGAGCGCGACGGAATCCTGATCGGCCTGCTCTTCGCCGACATGATGGTCAAGTCGGGCAAGCCCATCTCCCAGATCCTGGCCGGCCTGGAGGAGCGCGTCGGTCCACATGCGTACGCGCGGCATGACATCCACCTCGTTCGCGAGACCTACGAGACGGACCGCAAACGGATCCTCGAGACGCTCGAGAAGAACGAGCCGCAAGAGGTCGCCGGCGTGCCGGTGCAGCGGGTCCGCTCGGACGACGGATTCAAGTTCTACCTGGCGGACGGCACCTGGGTCCTTCTTCGAGCCAGCGGCACCGAGCCCCTGATCCGGATCTATGCCGAAGCGGCGGACAAGGATGCCGTCGAGGCGCGACTCCAAGCTCTCGAAGACATCGTTGGAATCAGGCAGCATGCCGGTACTTCCTGAGTTCGGCCGAATCGAGGACACGAAGGTCGAGAAACCCTGGGGCTACGAGCTCCGGTGGGCGATCACCGATCGGTATCTGGGCAAGGTCCTGCACCTCAACAAGGGCGAGAGCCTCTCGCTCCAGTATCACGAGCGCAAGGACGAATGTCAGTACGTGATCAAGGGTGCCGTCGACATGGAGCTGGGGGGGTCGGACGGTCAGCTGGCCAGACGCCGGATGACCGTTGGCGACACGCTGCACATCACGCCGGGGACGCGCCACCGCCTCACCGCGATCGAGGACAGCGACATCTTCGAAGTCTCCACGCCTGAGATCGATGACGTCGTTCGGTTGGAAGATCGGTACGGCCGCGTCTAGAATGCCGAGGCTTAGATGAAGTTACCGCCGATGCTCGCGGAAAAGGCCGTCCCGACCGACTCCGCCGACAGGGCCGAGCGAGACCGAAGCTTTCTCATTTTCGCGGGCATCGTGCTCGTCGCGATCTCGCTCGGGTTCAAGTCGGAGCTGCTCAACCCAGGACAGGTATGGGCGCTCGCGCTTGGGCTGGTCCTCATTGCCGCCCCGGCCCTGCTTGGCTACCTGCGAGGCGCCGAGGAGTTTCCGCGCATCGAGCACTACATCCCGGTCGCCCTCGGCGCGATCACATTGGCGGGCCTATCACTCTTTCCCGACGTCCAGCTCTGGAAGTACGCCGCCCTGACGGTGCTTTTCGGAGCCGGATTTGTCATCGCCGGCCGGCTCGACTACCTGCGCCTGCGCGCCCAGGAAAAGCGCGGGCACATCGTCCTCCAGGAGCTGATGCTGGTCGTCGTCGTATTCGGCGCTTACCTGGTCGTGGTGACGCTGCACTTCAACCCGATCCTGCAGCTGCTGTGGATCTTCACGATCAGCTTTCTCGCCTCGTACCGCAGCTTCCGCGTCAACGGGACGACCATCGCTCCGCGGCGCGCCTTCATCTTTGCCCTGTTCGTCGGCCAGGTGGTCACGTTCCTGGCGTGGGCGATCACCGCGCTGTCCCTCTACCTGGTCGTCTACGAAGGCACGTTTGCGGTCATGCTGCTGTTCGCCTGGTACATCAACCGCGGCCTGGTCCGGCACACGGTCGAAGACAGCTTCACGAGAAACGTCGTCCTCGAATATGGCGCCTTCGCGATCGTGCTGATCTACCTTTTCGTCGCGAGCTACCAGCCGAGCCGGTAACCAGAAACTAGTAGTAACGTCGCTTTGGCGGCCGGCTTTGCGCCGGCCGCGACTAACGTCCGAACCGCGTACCGGAAAGAGAGCAGGCCCGTCGCGAAGCGACCGGCCGATGAGAGGAGGTTTCCTCTCAAACCTCTACATCCCCAGGTAGGCCTTCTGCACCTCTTCAGAAGCAAGCAGTTCGCGTCCAGTTCCGGACTGAACGACGACCCCGGTCTCCAGCACGTACGCCCGATTCGCCACCTCAAGGGCTTTGTGCGCGTTCTGCTCGACCAGGAGCACCGTCGTCCCCTGAGAGTTGATCTCACGCACAATGCTGAAGATGGTTTCGATGAGGATCGGCGCCAGGCCCAGCGAGGGCTCATCGAGCATCATGACCTTCGGTTTCGCCATCAGCGCTCGTCCCATGGCGAGCATCTGCTGCTCGCCGCCGGAGAGCGTGCCGGCGATCTGGGTTCGGCGCTCTTGCAGGCGGGGAAAGAGCTGGAAGATTCGGTCCATGTCAGAGGAGATCCCAGCTTTGTCATTCCGCGTGTAGGCGCCCATGACGAGGTTATCCAGCACCGACATGCGCGGGAAGAGCCGCCGCCCCTCGGGAGACTGACAGATCCCAAGCTCGACGATCTTCGAGGGCCGGGTGTGAGTGATATCGCTGCCGTCGAAGCGGACGGAGCCTGATGCAGGATGCATCAACCCCGAGATGGTGCGGAGCGTGGTCGTCTTGCCGGCGCCGTTGGACCCGATGAGAGCGACCACCTCGCCCTTTTCGACTTTGATCGAGACCTGGCGGAGCGCCTGGATGCGGCCATAGAAGGCATCCACGCCTTCGAGCTCGAGGAGCGCCATCCCGCCTCCCGCTAAGCCGACTTGCCGAGGTAGGCTTCGATGACCCGGACATCCTTGCGCACCTCGTCCGGAGATCCCTCGGCGATCTTCTCGCCATGGTCCAGCACGACGATTCTCTCCGAGATCCCCATCACCACCTTCATGTCGTGCTCGATCAAGAAGACGGTGATGCCTCGGCCCAGAATCTTTTTCACGAGCTGCATGAGCTCGACTTTCTCCTGGGGCGTGAAGCCGGCCGCGGGCTCGTCGAGGAGAAGCAGCTTGGGGTCGGTGGCAAGGGCTCGAGCGATCTCCAGCCGCCGCTGCTGCCCGTAGGGAAGGTTGCGCGCGTACTGATTGGCCTGCTTTCCGATGCCGACGAACCGAAGGAGCTCCATCGCTTCCTCGCTGACCCGCTCTTCTTCTCTGCGCTCCCGAGGCAGCTTGAACAGGGAGTCCCAGACCTTGGCCTTCATGCGCACGTGGCGTCCGACGCGCACGTTGTCGAGGCAGGACATGTAGTCGAAGAGCCGGATGTTCTGGAAGGTGCGAGCGATGCCCCATCTCGCGACCTGGTGGGGCTTCGACCCGGTGATGTCACGGCCGTCGAAACGGCCGTCGAACACGACTCGTCCGCTGGTTGGCTGAAAAAGTCCGGTCACATTGTTGAAGAGGGTCGTCTTGCCGGCACCGTTCGGCCCGATCAGGGCGAAGACCTCTCCTCGCTTGATGTGGAGGCTGACGTTGTCGACCGCAACCAGGCCGCCGAAGCGCTTGGTCAGGTTGGTCAACTCGAGGATGTTGTCGGCGGCTTGCTCGCTCATGACGCGTGGGTCAGCTCGACGACTGCCTCTTCTTCCTGGACAGCGGCGTGCTTCAACTCCTGTTCACGGACGCGACTTGGCAGAATGCCTTGCGGCCGCAGCAGCATCATCCCTACCAGGATCGCGCCGTAGATGATGAAGTTGAGCCGCCCGATCTCCTCGGCCAGACCCGGCCAGTCCCCGCTCTTCGAATTCAGCGAGCCCAGGCCGACGCTGTTCGCGAGGTTCTTGGCATTCTCCGGCAGCCCGGGTATGAGGTAGAAGACGAGGAAGTACAGGACCAATGCGCCGATGATGACCCCGCTGATGTTGCCCATCCCGCCGAGCACCACCATGACCAGGACGGTGATCGAGACGATGAACAGGAAGTTGTCGGGGCTCACGAGGCTGACGTCTGCGGCGTAGAAGGCACCCGCAAAACCGCTGAACGAGGCCCCGATGCCGAACGCGAGGAGCTTGGTCGTCACGGTGTTGATGCCCATCGCCGCGGCGGCGACCTCGTCTTCGCGGATGGCCATCCAGGCACGCCCGAGGCGTGAGCGGTACAGGTTGCTAACGAGGACGACCGCGATGCCGATCAGGATGACGATGAGCACGTAGAAGGCCAACGGGTCACCGTTGAAGTTGAAGTTGCTCACGATCTGGAAAGGACCGTCTCCCGACCACGGGCCCTGGATCCAGAAAGGCAGGTGAGGCTGATCGATGATTCCGACCGCATTGATGCCGCCAGTCCACTGGTCGAAGTTGTAGAAGAGCTGGGGCACGATCTCGCCAAATCCAAGGGTGACGATCGCCAGGTAGTCGCCTCGCAAGCGCAGGGTCGGGAAGCCCAGGATCGCGCCTGCGGCCCCGGCTGCAAACATGGAGACGAAGATCAGGATCCAAAAGTTGATGTGGACCGCATGGTGTGCCGGCGACGACGCGAGCTGCGGCGACGCCAGCAGTGCGTACGTATACGCGCCGATGGCAAAGAAGGCGGCGTAGCCCAGGTCGAGCAGGCCCGCGAAGCCGACCACGACGTTCAGCCCGATGGCGAGGAGCACGAAATACCCTGCACGCGTGGCCTGCGAGACGTCGGCGGTGCCACCAGTTGCGTAGATGTCGATGATGGGGAAGAGGAGGGCGGCGATCAACAGGATGCCGTACACCGCTGCGTCGCGGTCACGGATTCGTTCCCGCAGGTGGAAGCGTGTAAAAACCGCCCGGCTCACTTCTCGGGCACCCGCATGCCGAGGAGGCCGGTGGGCCTGAAGACCAGGACACCGATCAGGATGCCGAACACCACCACCTGCGTCCACTTGGATCCGAGGTAGGAGTCGCTGAAGGCGGCGATGAGTCCAATGATGAGCCCGCCCAGGGCCGCGCCGGGGATGTTGCCGATGCCGCCGAAGACCGCGGCGGTGAACGCAATCAGGCCGCTTCGGAAGCCGAGTTGGTAATAGACGGTGTTGTAGTACAGCCCCCAGATCATTCCACCGGCGCCGGCGAGCACCGCACCGATGAAGAAGGTGGCGGCGATCGTGCGGTTGATGTCGATGCCCATCAGCTGCGCGGCGTCGCGGTCCTGCGCCGTCGCGCGCATCGCCTTGCCGAGTTTGGTGCGGTTGATGAAAATCGCCAGCAGCGAGACGAGGACCGCCGCCGTAACCACCACGAAGACGTCCTTGAAGCCGAAGAAGACGCCGGCGATGGTGGTCGCGACGCGGGGAAGGATGTCGGGAAAGTGCACAGTCGCGGGACCGTGCCACAGGAACATGATGCCCTCCAGAAAGAAGGACATGCCGATAGCCGTGATCAGCGGGGCCAGGCGCGGCGCGTTGCGAAGCGGCCGGTAGGCGACGCGCTCGATGGCGACGTTGATGCCGCCCATGACGAGCATCACGACGGGAAACGCGAGCAGAAGCGCCACCAGGTTCACCGTCGAAAAACCGCCTTCGCTGATGGCAAAGAAGCCAAGAATTGTCGAGCCTACGTAAGCCCCCAAGGTGAACACGTCACCGTGGGCGAAGTTGATCAGCTCGATGATCCCGTAGACCATCGTGTAGCCCAGCGCGACGAGGGCATAGATCGAGCCTTGCGTGAGGCCGAAGATGCAGATCTGGACGAACTCGGTCGGGTGGAGGACCGCCTGCGCCGCCAGCAGCACCACCGCCGTGGCGCACAGGACATAGAAGCCGTAGTCGGGGAGGCTCATACCGCCGAGCCTCAACGACCGAAACCTCTTCATCGCGGAAGTGGCGGTCCCGACTGCGCCCGCGTCCAGGTGCTCCCCTCCTACTGGTAAAGGGCGAGGAGGCCGATGCCGGCCTCCTCGCTGGATTGTGGGCTAAAGAGTACTAGCTGGTGGTGGCGAAGTCGAATTGGGTCTTCCAGACAAAGCACTGGGTCTTGGCGTTCTTGCCGCAGACTCCCGTGCTCTTGGCCGGATCCGAAACCTGGTTGACCACGTAGATCGACACGATCTTGAGGCTCGTGTCGCCGTTCTGGTCGAAGTCGTAGGTGCCGATGACGCCCTTGAAGCCCTTGATGGCCGCAAATGCGTCGCGCACCTGCTTGCGGCTCGGCTTGTTGCCGCCGTTGGACTTGATGGCGTTGCCGATCGCGGTCATCAAAGCGTTCGCGCCATCGTAGGCCTGCATCGTGTAGCCGCCAAAGTCGTTGGCTCCGGTGAACTGCTGCCGGAACTTAGCGATCGTGTCCGTAGCGCCAGCCACCTGCGTGGCGTCGGCGCCGGCGGAAGTTGCGTAGATGTTCGTTTCGTTGCCGGCCCCCTGGTCGATGCAGTCTGTCGTCTCGATGCCGTCACCGCCACCGAATGGCGCGTCCCATCCGATGTCCTTCATCTGCTTGCGCGGAATGCAGATGTTCTGGTCGTCGGTGCCGCCGACGTAGACCGCCGCGGCCCCTTTGTTCTTGAAGCCGAGAAGGATCGACTTGAAGTCGCTCGTCTGCTCCTTCTTGTACTCCGCGTGCTGGGCCACCGTGCCGCCGAGCTTCTTGAACTCAGCCTCGAAGGCGCCGGCGATGCCCACGCCGAACACCGTGCTGTCGTCCAGGATGCCGACGCTCTTGATGCTGAGCTGCTTGTACATGTAGTCGGCCATCGCCGGACCCTGGTAGTCGTCAGTGGTGACGACGCGCCAGTAGTTGTTGGGATTCCCTGCGCGAAGGTCCTGCGGGTGGTAGCTGCAGCCCGCGATGTCTTTGGTGAGGCAGGGGTTGGTGTTCGATGGGCTGACCATCACGAAGCTCTTGGGCGCGGCGATCGGGATCTCCGCCTTCGCGACGGCGGAGTTGTATGGCCCGACCATGCCCAAGTAAGCGTTGTCGTCGAGCATCTTGCGTACGTTGTCGACGCCGGCGTCGGCGTTGTACGCGCCCTGGCGGCAGTCGTCGAAGCTCTGGAACGCGATTGTGTAACCCTCGACCCCGCCGGCCGCATTCTTCTGGTCGACCGCAAACTTCACGCCGTTCGCCGTCGACTGACCGCCGGTTGTACACACCGGAAGGTCGGAGCCGATCTTGATCGTGCCCTTCGACGCGCCGCCGCCGCCCGTAGTACCGCCGCAGGCAAACGCGATTAGCGTCGCCACTGTGAGGACTATCAGTCCCCTAGCTCGAACCATATGGTTCCCCCTTGTGCTTGTTGGGAGGCCAATGCGCAAAACCACACCTCACGCCTCCCATCACTTGCCGCCCTCTTCCCAACGCAGAGTCGGGGCGAGAGTGCGCCGGCGGCGAGTGCGGCCACATGGGATGGCCGAACTGCTACTCCGAGGCACACTATCGACTCGCAGGGCCCCCCAAGTCAAGTCGAACCTAGATTGCTCTCAGCCGACTGGGCGGTCAATAAGGGAGGTGGGCGCTGTAATCGACGCTGTCGACCAGCTTCCAGGGTGCTCGGGGATCGGCCCCGGAGGCCTCGAAGATCGAGACGAAGCGGTTGGTCGTGTCACCCTGGGCGTCAAAGCCGAGGCTTCCCGTCAGCCCTGCCAGCCCTGCCGTCCGGGCCAGCTCGGACGACACGCTTGCCCTCGCCGGGCGGCGGCCACCAGTGGCGTGGATGGCGCGGTCGAGGGCCGCGTACAGCACGGCGGTGGTGTCGTACGCGACCATCGTGTAGGGCCCGTAGTCGGAGGTGCTGCCAAAAGAAGCCTTGAAATCGCGGATCTTGGCGGCCGCGGCCGGTAGCGAGGCCGCGTCGACGATGGGAACCGTGGCGTAGATTCCCGGGCTGTTGTCGCCGGCGGTCGAGATGCACATGGGGTCATGCGCTATGCCGTCGCCCCCCAGGAACGGCGTCCGCTCGCCGGCCGGAAAGAGCGACCTCATCGAAGCTCGAATGGCACACCCGGCGCGGCTGCCCCCGCCGTAATAGATCGCCTGCGCGCCCGCGTCCTTCATGCCCTTGAGGAAATCGTTCGCGTCCCCCTTGCCCGGCTCGAGGTCGAGATGGCCGACGACGCTGCCCCCGAGGTTGGTCAAACGGCCACTGAACGAATCGGCGAGGCCCTGCCCGTAGGCCTCGTGATCGGAGATGACCGCGGCGCGCTGGACGTGGAGCCTGCGGTAGGCGTACTCCGCCGCCGCGGAGCCTTGCAGCTCGTCGGTCGTGGTCAGCCGGAAGTAGTTATTGGTATGAGAAGGACGAAGCTCTGACGCTGCAGGGAGTCCTGCGTCCTTGCAGGTGATGTCGGTCCGAGCCGGATTGAGCACCGCCGGGAGGAAGACGTCGCGGGTCAGGCATGGGTTGCTTGTGGCGGGACTGACCATCGCCAGGCCGGCCGCGTTTGCGATCGGGATCTCCTTCCGGGCGACCCAGGCGTCGAATGGCCCGATCATGGCCACGACGGCCGAGTCGGCGACGAACTTACGGACGTTCGAAACTCCGGCGCCGGCGTTCGGCAGCCCGTCCCTCGCGTCGTCCGACGTGGCGAGGACGACGTCAAAGCCGTCCAGCGCGGGGTGGGTCTTGACGAAGAACCGGATGCCGTTCATGGCCGGCACCGCGGCGCGAGCCTCGCGTCCGGTCAGAGGAAGGTCGACGCCGATGATGAGCGACAGCCGTGGCGTTGAGGGCGAGGTCGGGGAGCCGCAGGCGGCGCCAAACGCCAGGAGAACCGATACCGTGAGGGAACCCCAGCGACGCATCTGCGCAGAAGAATGACACCCGGTTCGGGCTTTGAGCAGGCTTCGCCCTTGGAGCAGTCCGTATACTCAGCATTCCCTCCAACTTCAGCCACTCCATAGGAGCGCGCCCCTTTGAAAGCCGACACCAGCGAACACCTCAAGCCCCGCTCGCAGTACGCCGAGGACGCCGTGCAGCTCGCCATCGCGGGTAAGTGGGACGAGGCCGCCAAGCTGAACCGATTCATCATCGAGAACTTCGGAGCTGACGAGGAATCTCAGAATCGCCTTGGCAAGGCCCTGTCCGAGCTGGGCAAGCTGAAAGAGGCGAAGGCTTCGTACGAGGCGGCGCTGAAGCTCAACCCGATGAACAACATCGCCAAGAAAAACGCCGCCCGGATCAACGCCCTGCTGCACCAGAAGGAGGGGCTCAAGGTCGGCGGGACCAGGGTCGACCTCAACCTCTTCGTCGAGGAGATGGGCAAGACGGTGATCACGACGGTCGATTCCCCGCCCAACGTGGACATCTGCTCCAAGGTCGCGGCCGGCGACGTCGCCGAGCTGAAGATCGAAGGTGACGCCATTGGGATCGAGACGTCCCGCGGAGTGCGACTCGGTCAGCTCGAAGCCAAGCTCGCCCGCCGGCTGATCAAGTTCATGCGCGGCGGAAATCGTTACCAGTCAGGCATAACCTCTTGCGACGGCAACACTGTCAAGCTGATCGTCCGGGAGACCTACCAGGACCCGCGCTTCGCCGGCAAGCCAAGCTTCCCTATGCGGCGCAAGCGAGAGGTGGAGTTCCGGCCGTACACCAAGGGAAGCCTCCTCGCGAGAGACGTGGAGACCTTCGCCGAGGACGAGGAAGGCGAAACGACCCTGTCCGAAGCCCCGGCCAGCGACGATATGGAAGAAGGCATGCATGCCGTCGAGGACGAGGGCGAGACCGTCGACTTTTCGGAGGAGGCAGATGCCGACGGTGAGGACGAGGATGAAGACGAAAGCTGACGCTCAAGTGGCCGCGGCCCGGAGGTTTCTTCACCTCCGCTAGTTCAGCGCCGGCACCCCAGCTAGGAGGCGTGCCCGGCTTTCGCGACCTGCTCCCGCTCGAGGCGGAGATCCTTCGCGAGGCTCAAGAGTCGCTGCTGGGCGAGATGCGTCGGTGGGGTTACCGCCACGTCATCACACCGCTCGTCGAGAACATGGATGTGCTCGACCTGGGGCTTGGCGTCGAGCAGCGGCGGCGGCTGTTCAAGTTCACAGACGGACGCGGTGATGTAGTCGCCCTGGTCGGCGAACGCACCATTCCGGTCGCCAGGCTTGTCGCGGGCAAGCTGCGGACCGCGGCGCTTCCGCTCCGGCTTTGCTACGCAGGCCCGGTGCTCTCCACCGACGAGGGTCGCTTCCAGCAACGGCGCGAGACCTACCAGGTGGGAGCGGAGCTGGTCGGCGCATCAGGCCCAGTCGCGGATGCCGAGGTGATCGCTCTTGCAGCCCGATGCATGGAGGCGACCGGCATCCGGCGGTATCAGATCGACGTGGGCCACGCCGAGTTCTTCCACGGCATCATGGACGCGGTCAAGCTGCCCGACGATGTCAAAGCCGCCGTGCGCGCAGCCCTGGCGGCGCGCGACTTCGTCGCGTTGGAGGCGCTCCTCGAAGACACGCCGCTCAAGTCCGCAGAGCATGAGCTTCTGCTGCGCTTTCCAGCCCTGCGCGGCGGACCCGAGATCCTCGATGCGGCCGGAGGCTTGGTTCGCAACCGCCGTTCTGAGGCTGCCCTTTCGGAGCTGGCGCAGGTGTGCGACCTGCTCGTGGCACACGGGATTCGCGAAGTGGTCAACCTCGACCTCGGCGCGATCCGTGACTTCGACTATTACACCGGGGTCATCTTCGAGGGGTACGGGCCCGACTTCGGCAGGCCCGTGGCGCAGGGCGGACGCTACGACGCCTTGCTCGCACGCTTCGGGCGGCCCGCGCCGGCGACCGGCTTCATGGTCCAGCTCGATCTCGTCTCGGAGATGCTCACTCGCGCGGCGCGGCCGCCGGCGCTGCCGCGCCTCGACGCTGCGCTCGCATGGAACGGGGCCGGGCTGAACACCGCGCTGCGATTGGGGTCCACCCTTCGTTTGTTCGGAATGCGCGCGGTGGTGGACAGCTCGATCTCGTCTCGGAGATGCTCACTCGCGCGGCGCGGCCGCCGGCGCTGCAGCGCCTCGACGCTGCGCTCGCATGGAACGGGGCCGGGCTGAACACCGCGCTGCGATTGGGGTCCACCCTTCGTTTGTTCGGAATGCGCGCGGTGGTGGACACGCAGTCCCGCGGCGAGGTTGAAGCCAGGGCGTGGTGGCGCGCCGTCGGGGCGACGAACCTGGTGCATTGCCTTGGCGAGACGAAGGTCGCGTGGTCGGCGAAAGGCCAACGGACGCGACGGCTTCCACCCGAGCAGGTGGCGGCGCGCCTGGCAGGAGGCGTCAAGTGACATCTGGCGAGAAGGTCTCCATCGCGATCCCGACGGGCGTGCTCCACGGCGGAGCCCTCTCGCTGCTCGCGCGCTCTCGACTTGCTCGGCTCAACGCGGACGAGATCGGCCGCCAGCTCCTTGTCGAGCGCGGGGGGCTGCGGGTGATCCTGGTCCGGCCCAGCGACGTGCCGGCCTACGTCGACCACGGCGCTGCGGACCTGGGCATCGTCGGCAAGGACATCCTTTGGGAGACACCGGGCTCGCACTACGAGCTGATCGACCTCCGCTTCGGCGGGTGCAAGCTTGTGCTCGCCGTGCCTGACGGCTCGAGCCTCGACGGGCCCGAGACCTGGCCGCCGATGATCCGAGTCGCGACGAAGTACCCGCGTACCGCGACCGCATGGTTCGAAGCGCATGGGCAATCGGTCGAGGTCGTGCAGCTGCATGGTTCGGTCGAGCTGGCTCCGCAGGTCGGGCTGGTCGATGGCATCGTGGACCTGACCGCGACGGGCCGGACGCTTCGTGACAACCGGCTGCGCATCGCGGCCGTTCTGGGCAGCTCGACCGCGAGGCTGATCGCCAACCAGGCGAGCCTCAAAACGCGTACCGCGGCGGTGCAGTCAGTGGTGGCAAAAATGCGAGAGGCATCTGCCAGTGCCGGTTAGAAGGTTCGACGTCGGCTCTTGGCTGGACTCGCCTCTGTCGCGGCGGCGGCTCGACCTGACGCAGTTCGCGAAAGAACGCGAGGCCGTGGCCGAAATCTGCGCTCGGGTGCTGGCCGAGGGCGACGAGGCGCTGCGCGAGCTCGGCCGTCGATTCGATGGGTGGGCGCCGGAGCCTGGTGAGTCGTTCGAGGTGCCGAACCACGATGTGGCGGCGGCGGCCGACCGTTTGCCACCGGCAGACCGGGCCGCCCTCGAGTTCGCGGCAGGGCGCATCCGCGACTTCCACGAGCGCCAGTCCGAGCCGGCTTCCGTAGGGTTGCCCGGTCTGAAGCTTGTGTCGCGACCCGTCGGACGCGCCGGGGTCTACGCGCCGGGCGGCCGCGCGGCCTATCCGTCGACCGTGCTCATGACGGTGATCCCTGCCCGCGTGGCGAAGGTTGCCGAGGTGGTCCTGGCCACGCCCCCGCGACCCGACGGTGGCGTGCCCTCGTCGATCCTCGCCGCCGCGCACATCGCGGGCGTCGATTCCGTGTACAGGATGGGAGGGGCGCAGGCCATCGCGGCGCTCGCCTACGGAACGCAAAGCATCCCGCGCGTGGATGTCGTCGCGGGTCCCGGCAATATCTACGTGACCCTGGCCAAGAAAGAGGTTTTCGGGTCGGTGGGTGTGGACGGGATCGCGGGTCCTACCGAGGTGGTTGTGGTCGCAGATGCCGAGGCACGGCCGGACTTCGTCGCCGCCGACCTTGCCGCACAGCTCGAGCACGATCCCCTTGCGTGGGGCGTCCTGATCACCGATTCGGCCCAGCTCGCCGATCGGGTCGAGGAGGAGCTCGAGAGTCTTTTGCGTGGACTGGAGCGCGCGGACATCATCCGCCAGGCCAACTGCTGCGTCATCGTGGCTCAAAACATGGAGGAGGCGATGCAGGTGGCCAATGACTTCGCTCCCGAGCACCTTCTGATCGTGGCCGGCGACGCCGCTCGCCTCGCGGCCAAGGTCCAGAACGCAGGCGCGGTGTTCGTGGGCGCCTACGCCACCGTGCCTCTCGGCGACTACTCGGCAGGACCGAACCACACGCTCCCGACGTCGGGAGCGGCTCGCTTCTCGTCGCCGCTCGGCGTGCATACGTTCCTCAAGAGAACCAGCGTGCTCAGCCTCAACCGCGACGACCTCGAGGCGCTGCGCGATGCCTCGGTGCGGCTGGCGGAGATGGAGGGCCTGGGCGCGCATGCTCACGCAATCGAGGTGCGTCTTGAATAGAAAGGGACGCGTGACCCGCAAGAGCCGGGAGACGCAGCTCGCGGCCAGGGTCGACCTGGAAGGCCGCGGCCGGGGCTGGAGCAGGTGTCTCGCTACGGCGGATTCGACTTGCGGCTCCGCGGCACGGGCGATCTGCAGGTCGATCCTCATCACCTGGTCGAGGACGCGGGCATCGTGCTGGGCCAGGCGCTGTCGCAGGCGATGGGCGACCGTGACGGCATCACCCGTTTCGCGTCCGCCTACGCGCCGCTGGACGAATCTCTCGCACGCGTCGTCATAGATCTTGGGCAGAGGCCATTTCTCTCCTACAACGTAGCGTTGCGCGGTCGCATCGGGACGCTCGAGTCCGAGGTCGTCGAAGAGTTCTGGCGCGCATTTTCGATTCATCTTGGGGCGACGATCCACGTCGATCTGATTCGCGGCCGCAATCGTCATCACATGGCCGAGGCTACTTTCAAAGCCCTCGGTCTCGCCCTGCGGGCCGCGATGGCCCCCACGGGTCGGACGGGAGTGCCCTCCTCGAAAGGCGTGTTGGGATGATCGCGATCGTCGACTACGGCGTCGGCAACGTCCGCTCCGTCGAGCGCGCGCTGGTCAAGGTGGGTGCGGAGGCGCGCCTGACCGCGGATCCCGTCGAGCTGGAAGCAGCGCGCGGCATCGTCCTGCCCGGGGTCGGAGCGTTCGCCCCCGCTCTCGCCAAGCTTTCAGAGCACGGTCTCGGCCGGCGAGTGGTCGAGCTGGCGCGCCGCGGCAAGCCGGTGCTAGGCGTCTGCCTCGGGTATCAGCTGCTCTTCGAGGAGTCGACCGAACACGGCCGGCACGAAGGACTCGGGTTGCTCCCGGGACGCGTGGTCGAGATCACGACCAGCGATCGCCTTCCAGTGATCGGATGGTGCCGGACGGCGCAAACCGGCCCCTCCCGACTCTGGGAGGGCATCGGCGACCGCTCCTACTTCTATTACGTGCATTCCTTCACGCCTGCGGAGTCGAGTCATAGGATCGGATGCGCCGACCACGCGCCGGCTGCGGCTTCGGCGTTGGGCAATGTCATGGGCACGCAGTTTCACCCGGAGAAGAGCGGCGCTGACGGCCTGCGCCTGTACGCCAACTTCCTCGCCATGTGCTCCTGATATGCCCGCGAAGAGAGTCATTCCCTGCCTCGACGTAGCCGAGGGACGCGTGGTGAAAGGCGTGCGGTTTGTCGACTTGCGCGACGCAGGCGACCCCGCTGAGCTGGCGGCTGCCTATGACCGAGAGGGTGCCGACGAGATCATCTTCCTCGACATCACCGCGTCGTCCGACGCGCGAAGCATCCTGCTTGAATCGGTCGAGCGCACTGCGGACCAGGTATTCATTCCGCTGGCGGTCGGCGGTGGCGTGAGGAGCGTGGATGACATGGCCGAGCTGCTCACGCATGGCGCTGACAAGGTGTCGGTGAACACGGCGGCGCTCGCGGACCCCCACCTGATGACCCGCTGCGCCGAAGTCTTCGGCACGCAATGCGTCGTGCTCGCGATCGACGCCAGGAGGCGCCGCAACGCGGAAGGATGGGAGGTGTTCAGCCACGGGGGTAGGCGCGCCACGGGCCGCGATGCCGTGGAGTGGGCGATGCTGGGCGAGCAGATGGGAGCGGGGGAGATCCTGCTCACCTCGATGGATTACGACGGGACGCACGCCGGCTATGACATCGAGCTGACGCGGGCGATCAGCGACGCCGTGCGCCTCCCGGTGATCGCGTCCGGCGGAGCCGGGTCGGCCCGCCACATGTACGACGCGCTCACTGAAGGGGGCGCCGACGCCGCCCTGGCCGCGTCGATCTTTCATTTCGGTGAGCTGTCGATACCCGACGTGAAACAAGAGCTGGCCGAGATGGGCCTGGAGGTGAGGCGATGAGCCCGGACTTTTCGAAGGGCCTCGTCCCGGTGGTCGTGCAAAACGCGGAGACGGGCAAGGTTCTGATGCTGGCCTACATGGATGAGGAGTCATGGACGAAGACCCGTGCGACCGGCCGGGCATGGTTCCATTCCAGGGAGCGCGGGCTGTGGGAGAAAGGCGCGACGTCTGGCAACACCATGGAGGTCGTCGAGGTGCGCCTCGACTGTGATCTCGACGCCGTGCTCCTGAGGGTGAACCCGGCCGGTCCTGCCTGCCATACAGGGGCGGAGTCATGCTTTTTCAACGCTCTCGCCTAGGATGCATGTTTATGCAGCCAGTCGTATACTCATGCGCTCATGACCCGGAAGGTGAAAGCCGCCGTGGCGGGGGCGAACGGGTACGCGGGCATGACAGCCGTAAACCTGCTGGCGCGCCATCCCGCCGTCGAGCTAACCCAGCTGACGTCGCGGTCATACGCCGGTAAGCCTTACTCCGAGCTCTTTCCCCTCCTCGACCTGACCGGCGAGTTCGTGCCGGAGCCGTCCCCCAACGGGCTCGACGTCATCTTCAGCTGCCTGCCCCACAACGTCGGCGCCGCCAGGGTCGAGACCTGGCTCGATGCGGGACTGCGCGTGATCGACATGAGCGCGGATTTCAGGTTGCGCGACGCGTCGCAATACCCGACCTGGTATCAGCAGCCGCATCCTTCACCCGCACTCCTCGAACGCGCGGTGCTCGGTCTGCCTGAGCTGCATGCGGAAGACTTGAAAGATGCCCAGCTGATCGCAGTCCCGGGGTGCTATTCGACGGCGAGCATTCTGGCCTTGGCGCCCGCGGTCTCGGCCGGCCTGGTTGGCTCGGACGTGATCGTGGACGCGAAGTCGGGGGTCAGCGGCGCCGGCAGGTCGCCAGGGCTGGGCGTCCATTTCAGCGAGGTCAACGAAACCCTCGGCGCGTACGCGATCGAAGGTCATCGCCATCTCCCCGAGATCGTCCAGGAGCTGGACGGTCTCGCCGTCACTTTCGTGCCTCACCTGGTTCCGATGACGCGAGGCATCCTCGCCACCTGCTACTTCGACCTCAAAGGGTCGGTCGGCGAGCTCCAGGACGCGTATCGCGAGTTCTATGCCGGCCAGCCCTTCACCAGGGTCACCGACAAGACGCCGACCACCAAGCTCGCCAGCCACTCGAACCTGTGCCTGGTCAACGTCGCGGCTCAAGGCCGCAAGGCGGTCGTCACGGCTGCCCTCGACAACCTGATCAAGGGCGCGTCCGGCCAAGGCGTCGAGTGCTTCAACATCGCGTTCGGATTCGACCGCACGACGGCGCTCACGGGCCCGCTCCAGTGGCCGTGACCTACGCCCGAGGATTTCGGGCTGGCACGGCGGCGTGTGGCATCAAGGCGTTCACGACCGGGGCGTCTGCCATCCCAGGCGACCAGAGGGACGACCTTTGCGTGATCCACTCCGCGTCTCCGTGCGACACCGGCGGCGTATTCACGACAAACAAAGTGAAGTCCGCTTCGGTCGTGATCGACCAGCTTCACCTGCAGCGCAACCGTGTGCAAGCGCTGACGATCAACTCGGGCAACGCAAACGCGTGCACTGGAGCGCAGGGTTTTCGCGACGCCCTCCTCATGGCGAAGCTGTCCGCCGACCGGCTCGACCTCGACCCTGATCAGGTGCTGGTGAGCTCCACAGGCGTGATCGGCCGCTACCTGCCGATGGACGCGATCAAGTCCGGCATCACCGAAGCGTGCAGCCAGCTGAGCCCAGATGCGGGTGCTGCGGCGGCGCGGGCGATCATGACAACCGACACGCAGCCGAAAACGGCGCAAACAGAGCTCGAAATCGCCGGCACGACCGTGCGCATCGGAGGGATGAGCAAGGGCTCGGGCATGATCCACCCGAACATGGCGACCCTGTTGGCTTACGTCACCACCGACGCGGCGGTGGAGCCCGGTCTGATCGCCAGGCTTGTCCGGTCGGTCGCCGACCGAAGCTTCAACCAGGTCACAATCGACGGCGACAGCTCGACCAACGACAGCTTCCTGATCCTTGCCAATGGCGCCGCGGGCAACGAACCGATCCGGGCCGGCACCTCGCAAGCCGAGCAGCTTCAGGCGGGCCTCGTCCAGGTGGCGAGGGAGCTTTCGCGGGCGATCGCGCGGGACGGCGAGGGTGCGACGAAGCTGATCACGGTCAAGGTGCTGACCGCGGCGTCGGATAAGGATGCCCGGACTGCCGCCCGTGCGGTCGCGTCGTCGAGTCTGGTCAAGACCGCCGTGCATGGCGGCGATCCGAACTGGGGCCGGATCGTGTGCGCGCTGGGCTACAGTGGCGCGGAGCTCGCCCTTGACACGCTTCATCTGACCGTCGGCGGCCTCGTCGTCTTCGAGCGCGGTGCCGGTGTCGACGTGGACCTGTCGGGTGTCCGGCGGGCTTTCGAGCAGCCAGAAATTGAGATCGTGGCCAGGCTCGGCCTGGGGGACGGGGCCGCCGAGGCGTGGGGCTGCGATCTATCGGAGGAGTACGTGCGAATCAACGCCGACTACACGACATGACGCTCACCGTCGAAGAGCGCGCCAAGGTCCTGGTCGAGGCGCTGCCTTACATCAAGCGATTTCATGGCCAGATCGTCGTGATCAAGGTCGGCGGCAACGCGATCGACCACGCGCGCGACGAAACGTTGCTCGACGTCGTCCTGCTGCGCTACGTCGGCATGCAGCCGGTCCTGGTGCATGGCGGCGGTCCCGAGATCAGCGCGATGAGCGAACGCCTCGGGCTCAAGCCCGAGTTCAAGAACGGGCTGCGCATCACGGACGAGAAGACGATGGAGGTCGTGAAGATGGTGCTGACGGGCAAGGTCAGCCCCGACCTCGTCGCTGCGATCCACCGGCTGGGTGGACAGGCGGTGGGCATGAGCGGGGAAGACGGCCCAACGATCATCGCGGAGCCGCTCGACGAGGCGATGGGATTCGTCGGCAAGGTGACGCAGGTCAACAAGGAGCCGATCACCGCGCTGCTCACTCGCGGGTACATCCCGGTCATTGCCTCGATCGGGCTGGGCTACGACGGTCATGCCTACAACATCAATGCCGACACGGTGGCGGCCGAGATCGCGGTCGCTCTCAAGGCCGCGAAGGTCATCTTGCTGACCGACGTGCCCGGCGTTCAGGGCGTCGACGGGCAAGTCGTCGCCGTTCTGTCCAAGGAGGACGCGCGTCAGCGCATCGACAAGGGCGAGGTCACCGGGGGCATGATTCCGAAGCTGGAGGCCTGCCTGCGCGCACTGGACGGCGTGCCGCTCGCTCACATCGTCGACGGCCGGACCAAGCACGCCCTGCTCCTGGAGCTGTTCACCGAGTCTGGCATCGGAACGATGGTCACGCCGTGAGCTCTGTGACCAAGAGCATCCCCGAGCTGGCCGACCGCTACCTGATGCAGACAGGCCGCCGCCTGCCCGTCACCTTCGTCCGCGGGCGCGGCTGCCTGCTGTACGACGACGCGGGCCGTGAGTACCTCGACCTGGTGGCCGGAATCGCCGTCAACCTCCTCGGCCACGCGCATCCAGAAGTCGTGGCGGCCGTGACCAAGCAGTCGGCCGAGCTGATTCACACTTCGAACCTCTACTTCACCCAACCCCAGGTCCAGCTCGCGCGGCGGCTGGTCGATCTTTCGTTCCCCTCGCGCGTCTTCTTCTGTAATTCCGGCGCGGAGGCAAACGAGGCCGCGATCAAGCTCGCCCGCAAGTGGGGCACCCGCAACCGCGACGGGGCGTTCGAGATCATCACCACGACAGGCTCCTTCCACGGCCGCACGCTCGCGACTGTTACGGCCGGCGGGCAGCACAAGTACTCGGACCCGTTCCAGCCGCTGCCCGACGGTTTCGTGCACGTGGCCTACAACGACGCGGAGGCGATCGAAGCGGCGACCACGGAAAAGACGGTCGCCGTGATGCTCGAGCCGGTGATGGGCGAGATCGGCGTCATTCCCGCCGCTGCCGGCTACCTCGAGCGCGTCCGCGTATGGTGCGACAGGAAAAACCTGCTGCTCATCCTCGACGAGGTTCAGACCGGGCTGGGTCGCACCGGCAGGTGGTTCGCGCACCAGCACGCGAGCATCGCGCCCGACGTCATGACCCTGGCGAAGGGCCTGGGCGGCGGCCTTCCCATCGGGGCCTGTCTGGCCAGTCCGCGCGCGGACGTCTTCGAGCCGGGCGACCACGGCTCGACCTTTGGTGGGAATCCGCTCGCTTGCGCCGCGGCCACGGCCGTGCTGCACGTGATCGAACGCGATGGGCTGGTCGGCCACGCCGCCGAGATGGGCGACCTTCTTCGATCGACCCTTGGGGACATTGGCGCCAAGGACGTGCGCGGCGTCGGCCTGATGCAGGCCTTCGAGTTCGAAGAACCGAAGGCGAAACCGTTTCAGAATGCGTGTCTGGAAGCGGGGCTGATCGTCAACGCGGTCGACGATCACTCGGTCCGGCTGGTCCCGCCCCTGATCATCGGCGCGAACGAGATCGACCGCGCCCAATCCGTCATGCGCAAGGTCGCCGGATGACCGCAACGAAGGCAGAACGTCACAGCGCGATCCTCAACCTCGTCAATCGCGGTTCGGTGCACACGCAGCAGGAAATCGCGGAGGCTCTGGCCAAACGCGGCATGCGGACGACCCAGGCGACGATCTCGCGTGACATCCAGGAGCTCGGCCTGGTCCGATCCGGCGCCGGCTACCGCAGCTCGGCCGGCCTGGTCCGCGAACCTCGTCAATCGCGGTTCGGTGCACACGCAGCAGGAAATCGCGGAGGCTCTGGCCAAACGCGGCATGCGGACGACCCAGGCGACGATCTCGCGTGACATTCAGGAGCTCGGCCTGGTCCGATCCGGCGCCGGCTACCGCAGCTCGGCCGGCCTGGTCCGCGAGCTCGTCCTCTCGGTCGAGGTGGTGGAACCCATGGCGGTGATCAGGACGCCGCCGGGGACCGCCAACCTGGTCGCGCGCCGCATCGACGAGGCCGCGCTCCCGGGCATCGCCGGCACCGTCGCGGGTGACGACACGATCATCGCCGTGCTGCGCCAGCGCGGGGCGGTTCGGGCTTTGAAGAACCTGCTCGCCGATGCCGGATAAGAAACTCGACAACGGCAAGAAAGTGGTTCTGGCCTATTCAGGTGGGCTCGACACCTCGGTCGCGATTCGATGGTTGAAAGACCAGGGCTGGGACGTAATCGCGTTCACGGTCGACCTGGGCGAGAAAAAGGATCTCGACGCGATCCAGGCGCGCGCCTTGAAAACAGGCGCGTCGGCGGCCTACGTCGCCGACGGAAGGCTTCCTTTCCTCCAGCTTTTTGTGTGGCCGTCTCTCCAGGCGGGCGCGGTGTACGAAAAGGAGTACCCGCTCGCGACTGCGTTGGGCCGGCCCCTGATCGCGGCGATGATGGTGGAGGTCGCGCGCCGCGAGGGCGCGCAGGCGGTGGCACATGGCTGCACCGGAAAGGGCAACGACCAGGTGCGGTTCGACGTGACCACGGCGGCTCTCGCCCCAGACCTCGAGGTCGTCGCGCCGGTCCGGGAATGGGGCATGAACCGCGATGACGAGATCGCGTACGCGACCAAGCATGGCATCGAGGTGCCCGCCACGACACGTTCCCCTTACTCCACCGATGAGAACCTGTGGGGACGCTCGATCGAAGCCGGCGTGCTCGAGGATCCGTGGGCGGAGCCGCCCAAGGACGTGTATCAATGGACGCGAGATCCGCGACAGTGCCCGGATGAGCCGACCTATGTCGAGGTCGGATTCAAAGACGGCCTCCCCGTCGCGCTCGACGGCAAGCCCGTGTCGGGTTTGGACCTCGTTTCTGCTTTGAATCGGATCGGGGGCGAGAACGGCGTGGGCCGGATCGACCATCTCGAGAACCGGCTCATCGGCATCAAGTCGCGCGAGATCTATGAGGCGCCCGCGGCCGTGCTTTTGCTTCAAGCGCACCAGGCGCTCGAGGACATCACCATGCCCAAAGAGGTCGCCAGGTTCAAGGACCTGGTCGCACAGCAGTGGGCGCAGATGGTGTACGACGGGCTGTGGTTCAGCCCGCTCCGCGATGCCCTCTACGCCTTCGTGGCGGAGACGCAGCGACACGTCACCGGTGACGTGCGGCTCAAGCTCTACAAAGGTTCAGCCCAGGTTGTGGGCCGGAAGGGGCCGCACCAGCTCTACCAGCACGGGCTTGCCACCTATGGCAAGGGCGACGAGTTCGACCAGTCCGCATCCGCCGGGTTCATCAAGCTCTGGGGGATGGGTCTGCGCACGGCGGCGCGGGTCCAGGGACAGCTCCATGCGCGCGAGCTGGGCAAGCTGCTGGGAGACCCGAAAAGGCTCGCACCATAGCCAGCAAGACACCTAAGAGGAAAGCCGGCAAGCTATGGGGCGGCCGTTTCAACCGAGCCCTGCTGCCTGAGCTGGAGCGCTTCTCATCTTCGCTCGCGGTCGACTTCGAGCTGTATCCGTACGACATCGCAGGCAGCCTCGCGCACGCGCGCGGCCTGGCCGCGTCGGGCGTCCTCTCGGCCCGGCAGGTCGCAGCGATAGAACGTGGCTTGAGACAGATCCAGCGCGAGCTCGACGGCGACAAGTTCGATTTCAAGCTCGAGGACGAGGACATCCACACCGCGATCGAACGGCGCCTCATCGAGATCACGCCGGCGGGCGCGGCGCTGCACGCGGGGCGATCGCGCAACGACCAGGTCGCGCTCGACCTGCGCCTTTTCTGTCGGGATGCCGCGGTGGAAGCCACGGTCGGCCTGGCCAACCTCGTGAACGCGCTCGCGGACCAGGCAGAAGCGCACGCCGGCTGGATCATGCCCGGATACACCCATCTGCAGCGAGCCCAGCCGGTGACGCTGGGCCATCACTTGCTCGCCCACGCCGAGCCCCTGCGTCGCGACGCGACACGATTTCGGCACGCGTACGACGCGGCCGATGAGATGCCGCTCGGTTCGGGAGCGCTGGCCGCATCGACGCTGCCCCTCGAGCGAGACGTCCTCGCGCGCGAGCTTGGTTTCGATCGACTGACCAAGAACAGCATCGATGCCGTCTCCGACCGAGACTTCGCGCTTGACCTCGCCTATGCCTGCACAGTTGCTGCGATCCATCTGAGCCGGTTTGGCGAAGACGTCGTTTTGTGGGCCACGACCGAGTTTGGCTTCGTCAAGCTTGCGGACGAGATCGCCACGGGGTCGAGCTTGATGCCTCAGAAGAGGAATCCGGATGTGGCCGAGCTTCTTCGGGGACGTTCTGGCCGGGCGGTGGGCAGCTTCGTCGCGTTGGCCACGACCCTCAAGGGGCTTCCTCTCGCTTACGACCGCGATCTGCAGGAAGACAAGCCGCCGCTCTTCGCGACGGTCGACAACATGTTCGACTGCCTGGAGGCGGCGGCGCTTCTGGTCGAGCATCTCGAGTTCGACCGCGAGCGCCTCGAGGCCGCCGCGGGGGACGTCGGACTGGTCGCCACAGACGTGGCGGAGGAGCTGGTCCGCCGGGGCACTCCGTTCCGGAACGCGCACGACCAGGTCGGGCGACAGGTTCGCGACGGCAGCTTCACGGCTCCCTGGGACGCCAAAGCGTCCGTGGCAAAGCGCGATCTCCCCGGCGGGCCGCATCCGCGCCGTGTGGCCGCCAGAGCCAGGGCCATACGTCGTGAGGCCGCCGACCTGCTCCTCTGGGGCGAAGGTCACCCGCCTCCTCTTCCAAGGTAGAGTTCGGGCCGCCCATGCTGCTCGCGGTCGACGTCGGCAACACCAACGTGACCCTCGCCCTATTCGACGGGGACCGCCTCGCCGCGGACTGGCGCGTCACGTCGCACCGGGAACAGACCGCCGACGAGATGGCCGTAGAGCTGCGCCAGCTGTTCGAGCTCCGCGGTTTCGAGCTGGACGTCGTCACTGGCGTCGTCATCTCGAGCGTCGTCCCAACCATCAATGCCGCCCTGGTTGAGGCTTCGCGCCGGTACCTCAAGTGCGAGCCGGTGATGGTTGGCCCCGGGATCAAGACCAGCGTCCGAATCCGCTACGACAACCCGAAGGATGTTGGCGCCGACCGGATCGCGAACGCGCTCGCCGCGTACTCCAAGTACGGCGGCCCGGTGGTGGTGATCGACTTCGGAACGGCGGTCACCTACGACGCGATCAACGCCGATGGCGACTACCTGGGCGGAGCGATCGCGCCCGGGGTCGAGATCTCCCTGGACGCCCTGGTCTCCCATACGGCGATGCTTCGCCGGGTCGAGCCGATCGCGCCCGACTCGGTGATCGGCCGCAACACCGTGGCCTCGATCCAGTCCGGCCTGGTCTGGGGCTTCGTGGCCCAGGTCGAGGGCATGGTCACGCGGATGGTCGACGAGCTCGGCGGCAAGGCGAGGGTCGTGGCCACCGGCGGCCAGGCCTCACTCGTCGCGGGACTGACCCACGTCATAGAAACGACCGACCCGCTGCTGACTCTCGACGGTTTACGCCTTATCTACGCTCAAAACTCGGACGGGGGTGCTAGAACGTAGCCCGTCTATGAAGACGGCGCCGAAATTCCACCTTTACGTGCTCGACGCAGTCCGGCTGCCCAGCCTGGCGGCGACGGGCCTGGACGTACAGGACCTGCCAGGCATGGAGCAGATCGAACGCCCGGCGCTCGTCCTCCTAGCCCCCGGCCAGAAGGCGCCAGAGCAGCTTGATCTGATGGCGATCGAGTTGCCTGCCGACGCGTCCCCGTCGGCCGTGCGCGAGCTCATCCGTATCGGGATGGAAAACGTTGTCCTCAAGCAGCAGATGGCGCAGCTGGAGGCCGAAGCGCATCGCCGCCACCGCCAGTTTCGCGAGCTGAACCGGATCGGCGTTGCCCTTTCTGCCGAGAAGGACATAGAACGCCTGCAGTCGTTCATCCTCACGACGATGCGCCAGCTGACGCACGCGGACGGCGCCAGCCTGTGGCTGAAGATGGATGAGGACAGCGGCCCAAAGCTGTTCCTGGCGTCGAGCCAGAACCATTCGCTCGACAAGAGCACCTATCAGGCATTCAAGGTCCCGGTGAACGAGAAGTCGGTTGTGGGTTACACGGTGTCGGTAGGCAAGAGCCAGATTTACGACGATGCCTACAACCCGCCGCCGGGCAAGCCCGTCGGCGGCAAGAGCTTCGACGCCCAGTTCGGCTACCGGACCAAGTCGATGCTCACGGTCCCTATGCGCGACTACCACAACGATGTCGTGGGTGCAGTCCAGCTGATCAACGCCAAGAAGCGATATGAGACCAAGTTGACGATCGACAACGTCGGGACCGAGGTGGTCAGCTTCCAGCCCGATGACGTCGAGATGATCGAATCGATCGCCAGCCAGGCTGCGGTCGCGCTGGACAACAAGAGCTTGCTCGATTCGATCCAGGCCCTGTTCGACGGTTTCGTCCAGGCGAGCGTGACCGCGATCGAGCAGAGAGACCCGAGCACCGCCGGTCACTCGGGTCGCGTGGAGGGTCTGACCACCAGGTTGGCTCGCGCCATCAACGAGATCGCGACAGGGACCTATCGCAACGTCCATCTCGGTGAGGACCAGCTCAAGGAGCTTCGGTATGCATGTCTCTTGCACGACTTCGGCAAGGTCGGCGTGCGCGAACACATCCTCATCAAGGCCAAAAAGCTGGTCCCGGGCCAGCTCGAGGTCATCCGGGCCCGTTTTGAGTTCATCGAGCGGTCAGTTCAGGTCAAGTACGCGACGGAGAAGCTCGAAGCGATGAAGGCCGGTCGCAACGGGTCCACCATCGACGAGATCGATCGCCGCCTAACGGCGGAGCTGGCCCAGCTCAACGAATGGGTGAACAGCATCGCCGCGGCGAACGAGCCGACGGTAATGCCCGAAGACAAGGCGTCGATGCTCGAATTCCTCTCGCAGCAAACCTATTACGACATCAGTGGCAATCCGCATCCGATGCTCGAGCCGCAAGAGTTTCGTTTCCTGAGCATCCGCAAGGGCACTCTCGACCCGCAGGAGCGTCTCGAGATGGAGTCACACGTCACGCACAGCTTCCACTTCCTCACCAAGATCCCGTGGACACCCGTGATGAAAGGCATTCCAGAGATCGCGTACGGTCATCACGAAAAGCTGGACGGATCCGGTTATCCGCGTGGATTGGCCGGTGATCAGATCCCGCTGCAGGCTCGCATGATGACGATCTCCGACATCTACGACGCGTTGACCGCGCAGGACCGGCCATACAAGAGGGCGGTTCCGCCGGCCACCGCGCTGGACATCCTCCATGAAGAGGCCAAGCAGGGAAAGCTCGACCAGGACCTGCTTGAAATCTTCGTCGAGAAGAGGATCCACCAACCCATGGCCGCGAGATGAGGATCAAGTTCTGGGGCACGCGAGGCACCCGCCCCACCCCTGGGCGCCGCACCCTTCGCTACGGCGGCAACACGACCTGCATCGAGGTCCGGGACAAGGAAGACAACCTGCTGGTGATCGATTCCGGGTCCGGCATCGCCGAGCTGGGGAGCACGTTCAGCCCGACTGAGCCGCTGCAGGCCCATCTGTTGATCACCCACACGCACCTCGATCACATCCAGGGTTTTCCGTTTTTTCTTCCGGCCTTCGTGCCGGGGACGCACCTCACCATCGTCGGGCCGGCCGGTTCCGCAAAGTCGCTGCAGGCCGCATTCGCAGACCAGACCGATCCCGCCTACTTTCCGGTTCGTTTGAGCCACATGCCGGCCGAGATGGAATTCATCGAGCGGAACCCCGGAGAGACCTTCGACGTCGGTGCGCTGCGCATCACGCCGCATCTTTTGATGCATCCAATTCCGACGTTCGGCTACCGGATCGATGAGGGCACCTCGCGCTTCACATTTGCGACCGACAACGAGATCGCGCTGTTCGCCAACGGCTCCAACGGAACGCTGAAGGACCTGGCCAACTGGTGTCGCGACTCGGACCTGCTGGTCCACGACGCGCAGTACAGCGCCGAGGAGTACAAGACCCATGCCGGCTTCGGTCATTCGACATATGAGCAGTCGCTGGCGCTGGCCGAGCAGGCAGGAGTCAAGGAGCTGGCGTTTTTCCATCATGACCCTCTGCATTCAGACACGGACGTCGATGCGCTGATCGAGCAAGCGCTTGGCAACCACCGCGCCGCCGGAGGCGCCGATGTGAACTCGTTTCCCGCCGCGGAGGAACAGGAGCTCACCGTCTAGCCGCTACTCTTTTTCGATCGTGACGGAAGAGAAAGAGCTCGATCTGCCTGCTGTCATGCGCGATCGCCGCGACAAGTTGGAGCGGCTTCGCGCGGCGGGCGTCGACCCCTATTCGCGGGGATTCAAGCCAACCCACACGTCCGAGACGGCGAAGGCGCTGCTGGGAGACGCCGAGCGCACCAATCCGGTGACGTTGGCGGGACGGCTGATGGTGAAGCGCCTTCAGGGAGGGCTCGTCTTCGCCGACCTTCAGGACGCCCGTGGCCGAATTCAACTCATGGCCAACCGCAACGTCCTTGGAGATGAAAATTTCGCGCGCTTCGCCGACCTCGACGTGGGCGATATCGTCGGCGTGACAGGGCCGATCTTCAAGACCAGGCGTGGTGAGATCACGCTCGAGGTGCATTCGTTCCAGCTGCTGACGAAGTCACTGCGGCCCTTGCCTGAGAAATGGCACGGCTTGAAGGACGTCGAGATCCGCTACCGGCAGCGGTACGTAGACCTGATCGCCAACCCGCAGGTGCGCGAGGTGTTTCGCGCACGGAGCAAGATCATCACCTCGATCCGAGGCTTGCTCGACGAGCGTGGGTTCATCGACGTCGAGACACCGGTGCTGCAGGAAATTCCCGGCGGCGGCCACGCGCGGCCATTCCTGACGCATCACAACTCGCTGGATCGCGACCTCTTTCTCCGCATCGCGTTGGAGCTGCACCTGAAACGGCTGCTCGTAGGCGGGTTCGAGCGCGTCTACGAGGTCGGCCGCGTCTTTCGCAACGAGGGCCTGTCGCCGCGCCACAATCCTGAGTTCACGCTGCTCGAGTGTTACCAGGCTTACGCAGACTACGAGGACATGATGCAGCTCACCGAGGATCTGATAGTGGTCTCCGCGATGGCCGCCGGGCGGCCGCTGGAAACGGCCTACGAGGGCGAGTCGGTCAATCTGACGCCGCCATTTCGCCGCGAACGAATGGCTGACCTTGTCCTGGAACACACCGGTAGGCATGCGGTCGGTGAGGAGCTGAACGACCTGTTCGAGGAACACGTGCAGGCGCGGCTCCGTCAGCCGACCTTCGTGCTCGACTATCCGGTCGAAGTCTCGCCCCTGGCGCGACCGCGAGAGGACGATCCGCGATTCGTGGAGCGCTTTGAACTGATCATCCTCGGCCGCGAGTATGCCAACGCCTTCACCGAGCTGACCGATCCAATCGATCAACGCGCTCGCTTCGAAGCGCAGGCCGCCAAGCGTGCGGCCGGCAACGTCGAAGCGCATCCCATGGACGAAGACTTTCTGCGCGCAGTGGAATACGGATTGCCGCCGTGCGGTGGTCTGGGAGTAGGAATCGATCGGCTGGTGATGCTCCTGAACGATCAGCCGTCGGTGCGTGACGTGATCCTGTTTCCGGTCATGAAAGCCGAGAGCTGATGCTGTCGCTGGCCTTCATCCGCAAGAACCCAGATGTCGTCCGGCGCGCCGCCGAGCTCAAGGCCGAACCGGCGCCCGTCGACGAGATCCTGCGGCTGGACACTACGTGGCGCGAACACCTCACCGCGGCCGAAAAAATCAAGGAGGAGCAGAACAAGCTCTCCAAGGAGTTCGCCAGGACGCGCGACGAGGCACTCAAGGAACGTCTGCGCCAGATGGCCGATACCGGCAAGCGCGAGCTTGCTGTCGCGGAGTCGGTGAAACGCGAGCTTGACGATCTGCTGCTGCGCGTGCCAAACATCTTTCATGACTCGGTGCCGATCGGGAAGACCGAGGCCGAAAACGTGGTCGTCCGGGAGTGGGGGAGCAAGCCTGACCTCGGCTTTGCCCCGCGTACGCATTACGACCTCGGTGAGGCGCTTGGCATCATGGACTTCGAGCACGCGGCGCGTGTCGCGGGTTCGCGTTTTGCCTTCCTGCTAGGCGACGGAGCGCGGCTCGAGCGCGCGATGGTCCAGTTCATGCTCGACGTGCACACGCGCGAGCACGGCTACAAGGAAGTCTGGCCACCGATGTTGGTGAACTCCGCATCCATGGTGGGCACGGCGAACCTGCCCAAGTTTGCCGACGCCGCCTTCAAGGTCGAAGGCCGCGATCTCTGGCTCATCCCCACAGCGGAAGTGCCTCTCACGAACTTTCATCGCGACGAAATCCTGGAACCCGACCGGCTTCCTCTGAAATACGTCGCCTACGCGCCTTCCTGGCGTACGGAGGCGGGCGCCGCGGGCAAGGACACCCGCGGTTTGATCCGCCTGCACCAGTTTTCAAAGGTGGAGCTCGTCAAGGTGACGAGCGCAGAGACCTCGCTGGATGAGTTCGAGCAGCTGACGCGCGATGCCGAGGACATTCTCCAGCGTCTCGGTCTGCACTACCGGGTGTTGGCAATGTGCACGGGCGACATGGGATTCGCGCAGTACAAGAAATACGACCTCGAGGCCTGGGCGCCGGGCCTCGACCGCCATCTCGAGGTGTCGTCGTGCTCGACCTTCAACGACTTCCAGGCGATGCGAGCCAACATCCGCTACCGGCCGGAACGCGGGGCGCCGCCGAGGTTCGCCCACACCATCAACGGCTCGGGCCTCGCCCTCACGCGCACGATCGACGCAATCATGGAGACCTATCAGCGGACAGACGGGATGATCTCGGTGCCTGAGGTGTTGAAGCCGTACATGGGCGGGGTAGAACTGATCGGGGCGCGATAATCGCCTGTGCCCCGGAGGGGTGGCCGAGTCCGGTTGATGGCGACAGTCTTGAAAACTGTTATAGGTGCAAGCCTATCCTGGGTTCAAATCCCAGCCCCTCCGCCAACTTCGCCACTCCGGCGAGTCTGCGAGGCGCGCTCCTCAACTGGGTGAGGGAAACTGCGCCACCGTCCCCTTCGCGAACCTCCGGACCACTCGTTGGCCCCAGATGGAGCTTCCAACCATCGTGATGAGGAAACACCCCACACCTGCTGCGACGGCCAACAGTTGAGGGAAGCCCAAGGCTACGGATACGACTGCCCCCCAGGCCCCGGCCACGACGGCCACGATGATCGTCAGCATCCCTGGAAGGGTTGTAAGGCTATGTCCCAGATCGGTTAGGAGGCGCCGGCCGGGGAGCACTTGGGCCAGGCCAAGAGTCGTGAAGATGCCGAGCATGTCGTCGTGCTTGGAAGTGACGAAGTACTGCGTCAGCTCAGGGTGCAGCTCCAGGTAGGCGTGCCTGATGCGGTTCATCCCCGTCACCCAGAGGGTATCTTCGTAGTTGAGCTGCGCAATCCGAGCGATCGTCGCCAGGCCGACGAAGAACGTGATCGCCAGTAGCAAGATGGCCGCGGCGATGAACGTTTCAAAACGACCCGCCTGGGCGATGAGGGCCAGCGCGATGACCGCTCCCGACAGCACGGAAAAGAACATGTTTGCGCGGCTGAAGAATTCGGTGTAGCCCAGCGATCGAGTCGCGAGCAGGCTCCAGTGCTCGGTCGACAGAATCTGCATGCTCACGCCTTCGGCCGTGGCCGAGCCAGGGCCTCCAGCCGGCCGCTCTTGTCCGCGCGTTTCGAAACTCATCGCCGCCTCCCACTTCAAACAGCAGACAGTGTGCGGGGCTATTCTCGGTCGAACGGGCGAACCTGACCGGGTGTTCGGCGGGCAACCGTAACCATCCGGCCCGTTTCAACCGTTCCAGCCAGAGGTGGCGGACGTCACTCCTGCTCGCGTCGGTCAACTGTCTCCGGACGGGCGTTGGCGTTGGGACGGAAGTCAGTGGCTCCCCGTGGCTGCCTCGGCACCGCCTCCCGTCTGGGCCACGGCCCGCGTTCGATCCAGCGCCACCCTCGCCGCTCTGGGTTCCGCCCTGCTCGTTGGGATTGTCGCCGACCAGTGGCTGCGCACGGGCACCTTTGGCCTGGCCGCGTCGCTGACCTTCGTGGTGGCGGCGCTGGCGGTGGTTCGAGTAGGTGGTCTGGCGCAGTTCGAATCTCGTCTTCTTGTGGCGCTCGCCGCTTTGTTCGCGTGCTGGTTCACGCTGCGCGCGAGCCCCTGGCTCTTGGTGCCAGACCTCTTGGTCGCGATCGGACTCCTGGGCCTGGCCGCGTCGCTCGCTGTTCGCGGCTCGACGTTCGACCTTGGCGTCTCCGAGCTTGCGGCTCGCGCCTTCCAGGGACTGGTTCAGCTCACCGCCGGCGCCGGGTTTGTCGCCCGACCGGCCCTCCGGGCACGAGGTCGCCTGCGCTCGGCTGCACCGGTCATCCGCGGTGTGGCCATCGCGCTCCCCATCGCGGCTGTTATCGCCGGGCTCCTCGCCTCAGCCGATCCGGTGTTCGCATCCTTCTTCAATCTCAACATCGACGCTGGCCAGCTCATCCTGGACGCCGTATTCGTGGTCCTTGGCGCGCTCGGTGTTGCGGGCTTGCTCCGCCTGGCCGCGTCGGAACCGCTGGAGAGGGTGAACGGCCCGCTCTGGCGACTCGGCGCCACCGAGGCCCTCGTGGTCCTGGCGGTTCTCGACGCGATCTTCGCGGCGTTTGCCGTGGCCCAGGTTCTGGCGGCGACGGGCGGCGCGGCCGATACGTTGAGATCGGCGGGCGTCACCTACTCGGACTACGCGCGCTCGGGCTTCTTTCAGCTGCTGTGGGTGAGCGGCATCACACTCGCGGTGCTGTTCCTGTTCAGCCGGATAAGCAAGTTCTCTGACCGCCGAGGCGCACTTGCGTTCATGGTCCTCGCCCAGTGCGCGATCGCGCTGACATTGATGATCGATGTGGTCGCCTTCCGCCGCCTGAGCCTCTACGAAGAGGCCTATGGCTTCACGATGCTCCGCCTCTACAGCCATGTCTTTGCCGTCTGGGTTGCGGTCGTCTTCCTGCTGCTCGCAGTCGATTTTCTAGGTGTCTGGTCGCGACGTCGGTGGTTTGTCGGCGCGATGCTGACAACGGCCACAGCCGTGCTTCTCGGCCTCAATTTCGTCAACCCTGAAGCGCTGATCGTGTCACTCAACACGAGCCATGCGCAGACGGCTCACAAGATTGACGGCGAGTATCTGTCGCAGCTGTCGAGCGATGCCACACCGGCTCTCCTCGCCTCGCGGTCCTCGGTCGACACGACGCTGCGAGGACAGATAGACCGGGTCGCGTGTGCCGGAACCCGGACCTATTCACCGCCCGTCGCGGCGTTCAACTGGTCAGACGCGCAGGCCGCCGCCGCCCGCCGCACGGGCTGCTGAGATCGCGGCCGGACGCGCGGCTCTGCCAACATATGGTCCAGTGACGCCGGCCACAATCGCCGAACGCTTCGGCGCATCGAGCTGAGCAAGCTTCTCGATGACGAGCTGTTTGTGCTAGCGGCGGATGTCCCGAGTCCCTGGCGATGACGACCGCGTTCTCGAGACTTTCATCGATGTAGCCGGCCGGCTGATCGCGATTCCGGTCCAGCGCAAGAAGCGGCTGGCCGTGCTGCGCTGGATGGTCGAAGATTTTCAGCCGGGCCGTCTCTACCCTGAGGCCGAGGTGAACCGGATAATTTCGCGGCGTCATCCCGATTTCGCAGCTCTGCGCCGGTATCTCGTCGACGAGGAGCTGATGCAGCGCAGGCGAGGCGTGTACTGGCGAACCGGGAGTGTGGCCAACGTCGGTTACGACCCGCCGGCGTGGCCGGACGAGTGATTCGAATCTGCCGCGTCATCGGAATCGCTTCCCCTCTGGCCGCTGTGGCGGCGGTGATCGTCGCGGGGGCGTTGACGCCAGGTTATGACGCGATGTCGCGCACGGTCAGCAGGCTTGCTGTGCCGGGCGTTTGGGCCGCGGCCGTCGTTGACGTGTCGATCTCCCTCATCGCCCTGACGTGCTTCGCGCTTGCCCTCACTCTCGGCCCGAATGTGTTGGCCGGCCGTGTCGCGCTGACTGTCTCGGGAGTGGCGTTGGGAGGTGCCGCCATGGTCCACCTGGATCCTGGGTCGGCAGGCGCAACGGCGTTGCATCGCTTGTTCTCCGCGATCGCCGTGCTCGGGCTGACCGCCGCGCCGCTGACCCTCGCGCGCGTTTACGGCTCGCTGTCGTTGGTCGTGGGTATCGGCGAGATCGGGATGCTCGTGATCGGACTCGCGTTGCTCGCTACACCGTTCGACGCGTGGGGGGCGTGGGAGCGCGTGTTGCTGGCGATACCTTTGGCCTGGATGGTCCTGCTCTCGGCCAGCCTTCGCCCGACGGCGGCGATGATCCCCTCCACAGAGGAGATCATCAGCGCCAACACCGCAATCCTCAGCAGAAGCGGCTCGTAGGCGCCGGTCAGGAGTGAGGTGATGGCAAACAGGTAAAGAAGGCCGCCTGCGATCTTCGAAGCAAGCTGCCGCGGATCGACTACGCGGCGAAAGGCGATCCAGCCGGCCGCCACGCCGCCCGCATAGAGCGCGGCGGCCGCTACCAGAAGCCCCACGTTCTCGCGCACGATCTCGGGGTGAAGCACCTCGAGCCACGCCGCCGCTGACAGGAGGAGCACGATGTCCGCTATCCCATCCAGACGTGCGCCTCGAGGGGAAGACTGACCGAGGCGACGGGCGACATACCCGTCAAGAAAATCAGTGACGCCGGCGCCGATCAGCCCAAGTCCGACCAGCCGTCCATGGCCCTGGAGGGCAAGAGGCCAGATCAACAGCACGAGGAGCAGTCGCAGGCACGTCAACGCATCCGCCAGGGACACCGTGCGACTCGCTGTTGTTACCTCGCGCTCAGGCCCGTCGTTGTTCATTGCATGCGGGTCTCCGCGGCTCCTGTTGCGATCGCCATCGCTTGCGCCCTGGCGGTGGCGGCGATTGTCATCGCCGGCACCAGGCCCTCGACGTTGTTCGCCATTCCATCCGCGACCATATCGTCCGCGACCATCGAACCCGCGATTCTCACCAGCGGGGACGCGATCGTCTCGAGAAAGCCGGATCTCGCCGTCGTGAGTTCCGGAATCGAATCCCAGCAGAGCACTGCTGCGGCGGCACAGGCCGACCTTGCGACCAAGACCGCCAAGTTGATCAGCCGAATCAAAGCGCTCGGCGTCGCCGACAAGGATCTGGGCACGACCGGTTACTGGGTCGGACCTGTTTACAGCTCGACCGGGCAGACAATCACGGGCTACCGCGCCAGCCACCAGCTCCAGATCAGGTGGCATAACGTCGACACGGTCGGCAAGACGCTCGACACGATCGTGCAGGAGGGCGGAGCGACCAACGTCACGGTCAGCTTTGGTTTTGGGGACCCCAAGTCAGCGCAGGCCGAGGCGCGATCCCTGGCCATCGCGGATGCGCGCGCCAAGGCTCAGGCGATGGCGTCGGCCGCGGGCGTGAAGCTGGGGCAGGTGATCCGGATCAGCGATCTGGCGACGTCGACCAGGCCGCCGATGCCCTTGAGCCTCGGCGCGGCGGTCAAGGAGGACACTCAAGTCCCGGTGGGACAGGTGGATGTACAGGTCAGCGTCGAGGTCGATTACGCGATCGGCTGAAGTCTGACGCAGCCGCCGAGGCGCGGTTTCCTTTCCGGTGAATTATCGTGCGCGGGACATGATGCTCAAGATATATCCCGACCGGCGCTGGCCCGCCTTCCTGCGCGTGTTGGCCGACAGCATCGTCTCGTTCTGGACCGTGGTCTGGGCCTACCTGGGCTGGCTGATCTACCAGACCGTGATGGGCCTGGAAGTCATCGCCGACGGGATCAAGAACACCGGCGCCACATTCAATCAGTGGATAGCCGCGTTTCGGGCCGGAATCCCAGGCGGGATTCCGCTCCTGACCAAGTTCTTGCAGGACGTCGCTGACGGGCTACGCCATTACTCGGGCGACCAGCTCGTTGTGGCGGGACAAAACATCCACGACGCCATCATTCGGGTCGCGATCGTGTTGGCCCTTCTCGTGGCTCTGCCTCCGATCCTTCTCGTCCTACTTCCCTACGGCGGGTGGCGCTGGCGCGATATGCGAGAGATCGGCGCGGCGCTGGCGTTTGTGCGGATCGCCTCGATGACCGGCAGAGCCGACGCCGCCCGTGCTGTGCTTGCCTACCGCGCGGTCTCGACCCTGAGCTTTCGCCAGCTGATGAGCGCGAGCGCGGACCCGGTGGGAGACCTCGTGGAGCACCGGTACGAGCGCCTGGCCGGCGCGATGTTGAAACGGGCCGGCCTCGATCCGTCAAGACTCGCCCCGCCCGAGCTCCCGGAGCTGCCGCCGCATCGCGGCGGGTGACCCGCCTTCTCTATCGTTGTGAGCCATGTGTAGAAGCATCAAGACCCTGCGCCGCGCGGACGTAGTCGCGACCGACGAGGAGATCCGCGAAGCCGCGCGTCAGTTCGTGCGCAAGGTGAGCGGGTTCACGAAACCGTCCAGCCGCCATGAGGCTGCATTCCAGGAGGCCGTCGACGAGATAACGGTCGCCTCGCAGCGGCTGTTGGGGAGCATCGCCAGCAACCTGGCCGGCGCCGGTCACCACGCCTAGAGCTGGCAGCCCCGGCAGAAGTTCAATGGCTCGCGGTTGGAGCCGAGCTGGCTGATCCGGTGCCCGCACCGCGGGCACGTCTTGCCCCCCTTCATATGCACGGCCATGAAGGAGCGGTCCTGCTTCGACTCTTCGTAGTTCGGGTTGGCCAGGATCGCCTCCACGGCGCGTGACAGGACGAGGGGGATGGCGTTGTACAGCGCCTCCTCCTCCTCTGGCTTCAGCGACGCACGGCGACGCAGCGGCAAAAGGCGCGCCTCGAACAGGATCTCGTCGGAGTACGCGTTGCCGATGCCGGCCAGGAATTCCTGGTTGCGCAGCAGGTCCTTGAGCTCGTCGCGGAATCGCCGCAACCGTTTCCGGAACATGTCCAGCCCCATCGAGGCGACCGAATCCGCCTCCGGACCTTGCGGGTCCCATGCGGGAACCTCCCGCGAGCAGTCCGACACCCAGTAGATCCGTCCCATGTCCCGAAAGTCGAGATAGCGCAGCTCCTGCTTGCCCTCGATGCGCAAAGTGAAGACTTCGGTCGCCGGGACGGGCGTGTCAGCGCCGGTGATCTGGAATCTGCCCCCGAGCATCGGGTTTATGACCAGCCATCGCGGGGAGCCTCCGCCGCCGAGCTCCGTCGCGAACACCATGTGCTTGCCGCGCCGGGTCAGCGAGGTGATGCGCCGGGCCGGCAGCTCCAGGGCAAAGTAGTCGACCGGGTACCGCAGCAGGTGCGCCTTTTTCGGGTTGACCGTGGCCGCGGTGATCAGCTTGCCCTCGACGCGAGGGGCGATCCGGAGGCGCAGTGCCTCCAGCTCTGGCAGCTCTGGCATGCCGCCAAAAATACGCACAAAAAGCTGTTTCGCCCCCGCGGGCGGGTGGAAGACCTCCTTACGTGAGACAGGAACGGTTCACGGAAAAGGCGCTCGAGGCTCTGCAGCAAGCTGCAGGTCTGGCCCGCGAAAGTGGCAACCAGGCCGTCGAGCCGGAGCACCTTTTGCTTGCGCTCGTGGGCCAGGACGAGGGCGTCGCCCGGACGCTGCTCGAACGGGCTGGTGCCTCCGTGCAGGCGCTCGAGCCGGCGCTCGTTTCCGCGGTCGAGCGATTTCCAAAGGTCAGCGGAAGCGGACAGCCGTACCTGAGCGAGGCGCTGAGCAAGCACCTCGAGCAGGCGGAGCGCGAAGCCGAACGTCTGAAGGACGAGTACATCTCGACCGAGCACCTCTTGCTCGCCCTCACGGACCAGGCGATCCTCAAGGACGCGGGCGCGACACACGAGGCTCTTCTCAAAGCGCTCAGACAGGTGAGAGGCAACCAGCGCGTCACCGATCAGAATCCCGAATCCAAGTACCAGGCCCTCGAGAAATACGGCCGTGACCTGACCAAGCTCGCCAAGGAGGGCAAGCTCGATCCGGTCATCGGCCGTGACGAGGAGATCCGCCGTGTGATCCAAGTGCTGTCGCGCAGGACCAAGAACAACCCGGTCCTCATCGGCGAGCCCGGTGTCGGCAAGACCGCCATCGCCGAAGGCCTTGCCCAGCGCATTGCCCAGGGCGATGTCCCGGAAGGCCTCAAGGGCAAGCGCGTCATCGCGCTCGACCTCGGCGCGCTCGTCGCGGGAACGAAATTCCGCGGCGAGTTCGAGGATCGGCTCAAGGCCGTGTTGAAGGAGATCGAAGGCTCGGACGGCCAGGTCGTCCTGTTCATCGACGAGCTGCATACGCTCGTTGGCGCGGGCGGCGCCGAAGGCGCCATAGACGCGGCCAACCTCCTCAAGCCGGCGCTGGCGCGAGGTGAGCTTCGCGCCATCGGCGCGACCACGCTGGACGAGTACCGCAAGCACATCGAAAAGGACGCGGCCCTCGAGCGGCGCTTCCAGCCGGTTCTCGTCGACGAGCCGTCGGTCGAAGACAGCATCAGCATCCTTCGAGGCCTGCGCGAGCGGTACGAAGTTCACCACGGTGTACGGATCAAGGACACCGCCATCGTGGCGGCCGCCGTGCTTTCCAATCGCTACATCACAGATCGCTTCCTTCCTGACAAAGCAATCGACCTTATCGACGAGGCGGCCGCCCGCCTCCGGACAGAGATCGATTCCATGCCGGCCGCGCTCGACGAGCTCGAGCGGCAGATCCGCCAGCTCGAGATCGAGCGCCAGGCTCTCAAGAAGGAGACCGATCGGGCTTCCAAGGATCGTCTCACCGGTATCGAGAAGCAGCTGGCGGAGCTGAGCGAGACCCGAACCGCCCTCCGGTCCCGATGGAACCAGGAGAAGGAAGCAATCACCAAGATCCGCAGCCTCAAGGCAAAGCTCGAAGAGGTCCGCGCGGACGCTGAGCGCGCCGAGCGCGCGGCCGATTTCGCCAAGGCTGCCGAGCTGCGTTACGGCAAGTCGGTCGAGATCGAAAAGCAGCTCGAGGAAGCGAATTCCCAGCTCGGCAGGCTGCAAGGCGGACACCCGATGCTCAAAGAAGAGGTCAGCGAAGAAGACATCGCGCAGATCGTCGCCAAGTGGACAGGCGTCCCGGTCTCGAAGTTGATGGAGGGCGAGGTCGCCAAGCTGATCCAGATGGAGTCGCGGCTGCACGACCGGGTCATCGGCCAGGACGAGGCAGTCACGGCCGTGGCGAACGCCGTGCGGCGGTCCCGCTCTGGACTTGCCGACCCCAACCGTCCCGTCGGCTCATTCATCTTTCTCGGGCCGACCGGGGTCGGCAAGACCGAGACGGCGCGGGCTCTGGCGGAGTTCCTGTTCGACGACGAGCAGGCGCTGATCCGGCTCGACATGTCCGAATACCAGGAGAAGCACACCGTCGCCCGTATGCTCGGCGCGCCGCCTGGCTATATCGGGTACGACGAGGGCGGCCAGCTGACCGAAGCCGTCAGGCGACGGCCTTACTCAGTCGTACTTTTCGACGAGATCGAGAAAGCGCACCCGGACGTTTTCAACGTCCTGCTGCAGATCCTCGACGACGGGCGGCTTACGGACGGCCAGGGCCGCACGGTCGACTTCCGCAACACCGTGCTGATCATGACTTCGAACCTTGGCGGCCAGCTGATCCAGGAGATGTCGAACCGTCCGTTCGAGGAGGTTCGCGAGTCTGTCCTGGGCGTGCTGCGCGACCACTTCCGGCCTGAGTTCTTGAACCGGGTCGACGAGATCATCGTGTTCAAGTCGCTTACGCAGGACCAGCTGGGCGCGATCGTCGACATCCAGCTTGCTCGACTGCAAAAGCGGCTGGACGAGAGGAAGATCGCCCTCGTCGCCACTCCGGCCGCCCGCAAGGTTCTCATCGAGCGCGGCTGGGACCCGGTGTACGGCGCGCGTCCGCTCAAGCGGGCGATTCAGCGCATGGTTCAGGATCCGCTCGCGATGTTGCTGCTCAGCGGCAAGTTCACCGAGGGCGACGTGGTCGAGGTCGACGCCAAAGGCGGTGAGCTCACCTTCGATAAGGCGAAGGCTCCAGCCGCCCAAACCGTCGCCTAACTGCTGCAGACGGTCCCCGCGGCCGGCTGCTCAGCGGCAAGTTCACCGAGGGCGACGTGGTCGAGGTCGACGCCAAAGGCGGTGAGCTCACCTTCGATAAGGCGAAGGCTCCAGCCGCCCAAACCGTCGCCTAACTGCTGCAGACGGTCCCCCCGGCCGGGAGCTTGAGATCGATGAGATAGGCGTCCTCGGCGGCATGGGCGCAAGCGCTCGAGTCGTATGACGTGTGGCCGTTACCGCGGCGCGTCAGCAGAATCGATCCGTCGATCTGCTTGTTGACCGAAAGGGACTCCGCGTAGGGAGTCGCTGGGTCGTTCGTACCCCCGACGAGCAGGATGGGAGGCGCTCCCGTCACGGTCAGCGGTCCTTGGGTAGTTTTCGATTTTGCCGGCCAGTAACCGCACTGCAGATTGGCGTACTGGCTCCAGGGTCCGAAAAACGGAGAGGCCTGCGCAAACTGGGGCCCAAGCTTGTCGTACGCCGCGATGTCCGATGGTGCGGGAAAGTCGAGACAGAACGCGGAGTGGTACGCGCCGTTGAAGAGGTTCTTGTAGGTGCCGTCTGAATTTCGCTGGTTGTAGAGGTCGGCGATCAGCAGAAGGATCCGTCCATCACCACCGTCGGCCCCTGTGAGTCCCTGATCGAGCGGTCGCCAAAGACTCTGGCTGTACAGAGCCTGGAGCACCGCGGTCATCGCCAACGAACGAGTTAGCTGTCGGGCGCCAACCTTCAAGGGCGCCGTGTCGAGGCGGCTCATGAGTGATGTCAGCTTGGTTCCAGGATCCCCGTTTTGACCGAAGAGGCAGGTCGACCTTGCCTTGCAATCGGCCAGGAACGCCTGAAGGTTTTGCTCGAAGCCGACAACCTGACTGAGCAGGCTGTCGTTGGCCGAGACCGTCGGATCAACTACACCGTCGAGCGACAGCGCGCGCACATGAGTGGGGAACAGGTGCGCGTACCACTGCCCGATGTACGTGCCGTACGAGAACCCGAGATAGGTCAGCTTGGCGTCGCCCAACGAGGCGCGGATCTGGTCCATGTCGCGCGCCGTGCTCGCCGAGTCCATGAACGGCAGCAGGTCTCCGCTCCGCCGCTGACACCCGGCGGCGAAGTCCTTGTCGGCCTGCATCGCGTCCTGTTTTTCCTGCGGGTCGTCGAGGACCGAGTCGATCGAGAGGTATGCATCCAGCTGAGGCCCGTCGACGCACGTTACGGGTGTGCTGCCGGCGACTCCGCGTGGATCCCAAGCCACGAGATCGAAACGCTGGTTGAGGTTCTTGAGCGATGAGATGTCTGCCCGCAGATACTCGATGCCCGACTCACCCGGGCCGCCCGGATTCACGAGCAACGAGCCGACCCGAGCTGCCTTGTCCTTGGCCTGTGTGCGGACCACAGCAAGGCTGATCGTGCGACCTTCTGGACGAGAATAATCAAGGGGAACCTGCAGCGTTCCGCACTGGAACCCCGCACCGCAATCGGTCCAGGCGATGACGCCTGCACTGGGCGAGGGGGTTGGGCTGTGGGTTGCGGTCGGCGCGTTCCGCGTGCACGCAACGAGAAAGATCGCGACGAGCACCATGACCTTTGCAACGCGACCCGTCACTTATCGCAGTCTAGCGACTCGAAGCCAGGCCTCCTGGCCGGCAGACGGACCTCGGCGCACAATACGAGCCCTTGCACGAATCGTTGCTCGCTCGCAAATTGGGGCTCGAGTCAGGGTCCACCTTCCTGGTGCTTAATGCGCCCGCCGGCTACGTCGATGGGCAGACGCCGCGGGGCGAGAGTGCTGACCGACCTGCTGACCTCGTCCTGCTGTTCGCCTCCAACCGGGCCCAGCTGGACGACAGCGCGGCCGCGGCGCTCAACGCGTTGAAGCCGCGAGGCTCTCTCTGGATCGCGTATCCGAGTGAGGCGGTCGGGCGATCAGACCTGAACCGCAACCACGGCGGGGGCGCTTTGAACAAAGCCGGTTTCGTCGCGACGACGAACATCAACCTGGACGAACGGTGGGATGCGACGCTCTTCCGGCCGGCTGAGGAGGTGCCGCAAGCTGCGATTCCGCCGGCCGACATGCTGCCGGTCGGCCGTAGCGCGACTCCGATTTTTCGAGTCGTGCGATCTGTCGCACGGGCGCTCTTTCATCTGTTGTTTCGGCTCGAGGTCAGCGGTCGCGAGCGAATTCCTGACAGCGCATTCATCGTGGTCGCCAACCATCTCGGTTGGATGGATGCGATCAGCCTGCTCCTGCTGTTCCCCGCCGAGCCACGAGTTCACTTCCTCGCCGACCCGACGTCGATGATGCGCAACCGTCCGCTGTGGGCACTGGTCCGCGCGACCGGCGGCATCGTGCCGGTGGATCGGGCGAAGCACGGCGACCGCCGGCTCTTCGGCCATGTGGAGCGATGCCTGGCGCAAGGAGGAGCCATCGCGCTGTTTCCGGAGGGCGACTTCGGTCCGCGCGAGGGGGAGCTTCTGCCGTTCAAAAAGGGCTTCGCCCACTTCGCCGTCGACGCCAACGTGCCGGTCGTGCCGGTCGGGCTCTCGGGCATGAGGGACCTGTGGCTCGGCAAGCGTCTCGTTGTGCGAATCGGCGAGCCGATTCCGGCCGCCGGCCAGACGGTGGAGCAGGTGCTCGAGGCGGGGGAGAAGGCGGTGGGCGCGTTGGTGCCCGATTACGTCGAACCTGCGGGCCCCAAGCCGCTGCGTCGCTGGCTGACGGGACTCTTCTGACACGCTGCGGGCACGTCTAGGTCGCTAGGGCGGCGCGGATGCTAATCCTTGTGGCCGGGTCCCGCCGGCTGCAACGCGTAAGTCATTGCCGGCGCGGAGACGCCTGAGCGTCTCGCCCTGCGAACGGGGTGGTTCACCGTTGTTGCGATCACGAGCAGCTGCGGCGCGCCCAGACCGCGACAGCGCCACGACGACGCCCCTGCGGACCAAAACCCTTGACATTCAGATGTCAAACAGGCGGGGAGGCAGGTCCCGGCTCCAGGCCCGGTCCAGCGAGATCTCAACCCAGCGGTTACGCCGGCGATCGACCGCACGAACGAAGAACGCAACGATCCTGTCCAAGACGTTCATCTCATCAACCTCTGTGGGAAGGGGTTTACTCGGTCGAGGCGGGGGCCGCAATCGGACTGTCGCCCAGACAGCAGGGACTGGATGCGCTTGGCGTGACAATCGACTCAGGGCGCCCTGATCCGGATTCGAGGCACCATTCGATCGGCCGCCGGTTGACGGCGGCCCATCGGTGCCGCCGGGGTGCGTCGGTCAGCGCCGACGCTTAGAAACCCTTTGGGTACTCAGCTTGCTCGGCCTGTTGCGTTTTCGATACGCGGCCGGGATGGGCTGCCCCAGCTCGCGCATCGTCCTCCGCCAGTCGTCGTCGTGGCCGGCCGCGGCGAGGAGGTGGGCGAACTCGTGCATGACAGTTGTCGAGATCTCTCGGCTGCCTCGCCGGAGGATGTCCCGCGGCGATCGGATGCAGACCCATCCCCGGTTCGAATCCTTGGGGTACTGGTGGGCGTGCGCGTAGACCCCTGTTGGCAGCGGGGAACCATCGACGCATTGGCCCACAGACAGGCCACGTACGCGGCGATGGGCCAGCAGCTCGTGAAGTGTCATGACACTCTCCAGAGGCTGCGCGTCGAGGTCTGCTTGGGGAGGTATTGCGGCAAAGTCTTGGTGTTCCATCGTCGGCCCTTTCCGAGCGGCCCGAATAGGCAGTTTGTAGCGGTCGATCTGGGCCAATCGCAGTCTGGGCGTGACAGCTTCCCAACGGAGGTCAGGTAAGCGGGAAGGGAGGG
>Ga0209808_1000014_pt1 | contig 100174 bp, 93 predicted proteins | sample GraSoiAngelo_157_FD_186171 | JGI IMG/M metagenome (GOLD analysis project Ga0209808, IMG submission 186171) | Grasslands soil microbial communities from the Angelo Coastal Reserve, California, USA - 14_1009_16_20cm (SPAdes) (version 2) | ecosystem: Environmental > Terrestrial > Soil > Grasslands... | reverse complement strand
GGGCTTGGTTGGGGTACAGGCGGTATTTGTAGGCGGCGCGCATAAGCAGGAGTATACAAAGAGCATAGGCCTAAGGCAAACAAAAAGCGAAGACGCACGAATATGCAAAAGAAGGCCGCATTCCCCCGTCACCTAAAGGCGACAGTCCCCTGCGGACGAATCTATGGAATTCTTGAACGTCAAGGGAGAAGGGGCTATCTCCCAGAACCCCGTTCTGGACCGCAGCCCACTTGATGTGCGGTAATCCAGCCTATCGGGCACTTGCACATGCGTCGAGCCTACTCAGCCGTGTAAGTGATCTCCATCCGATGAATGAGGAAACATGATAGGGCAAGAATCGTGATGGTAAGAAGGAGCAATCCGAGGACGGCAACAAAGGGAGGGACAGGTTCCGCAACTATAGTGAAAATGGCCAAGGGGCCAGACAGCGGCAAACTGACGGGGCATAGATGCTTCAGATAGAAAGTGACGGTGAGCATCTGGGCCCAGTCAGGAAAGATGGCGGCGATCGTTTCCCATCCCATGATCACGACTCCTGGGACAATCGGATTCTTGAAGAGAAGGCTGAGAGCAAGAAACACAGCGCCGTAGCCGATACAGGCGAGGGCCGTCACCAGGAGATAGGACCCCAACTGGCCGAGGCCCGGCCCGCCAAAGACATACGATTTGCCCGTTGAACCAAAACGGCTATACATGAGGTAGAAACAAGCAAGGACGGCTGTTTCGAAGAGCACGATGGCAACGACCGAGCCGGCAAGAAACTTTCCTACGACCAAGACTTCTCTTCTTACGGGCACGAGAAATTGATAATGAAGAGTGCGTTCAACCATTTCGCCGCGAAATAGCCACGTAAAGATGGCCATACAGGCAAAGAAGATGCCAAGCCGGAAATAGTAGAGCTGCACTATTCCCGCAAGGACCCGTGTATCGGTCTCGATTTGCGCGGGGCCCGCGGGTTGGTTTCTGTCGAAGATGACGTGCGTCAGGACGATGAGCACGGGAACCCAAGCGAGGAGGTAGATCCCAATCCTGCGGTGCGTAAACAAGTTCCGGCGAAGCTCGTTGCGCACAAGGATAGAGATCTGGCTACCATAAAGCCGCCACGGCTGTTCCTTTGCCCACTTTTGGGCCCGCGCGACTAAATCTTGAGCACTCATGCAGGCCCCCCATCCGATCCGATGAGATACTGGTAGATGGAATCGACGTCATCATCCGCAGGTGCAACGGCGTCGACTTCCACGAGGCCCCCGGAAACGATCTTGTTCAGCAAAAGATAAAACTGCTCCGCATCACGCGTGCGCACCAAAACGCCCTGACCATCATTGAGAATTTTGGCCTCCACAACGTGATCGAGTTCAAACGCGGCCGCCGCCAACCGCGCCGCATTTGAACAACGGACAAGTATCTGCATCGGATGGTCGCGGACTTCCTTGCGGACCTCGCGGATCTGTCCCTCGGCCACAACGTAGCCGCTGCTCACCAGTACCACGCGGTCGGAGATGCGATCGACTTCCTCCAAAATATGGCTGGAAATGATGACGTGCATCCCTTGCTTGGCAATCGCTTCAAAGAGCGCGATCGATTCCGCGCGGGCCATGGGATCAAGGCCGTTGAGCGGTTCGTCGAGAACCAGCACGGAGGGATGATGAGCGATGGCTTGCGCGAGGCGAATGCGCTGACGCATCCCTTTGCTATAGCCGGCTACCTTGCGCCGCGCCACTTGGGCCATGCCAGCGCGCTGCAGCGCTTCGTCCGTGAGCTTGGCAGCCTGATCGTGCGCAAAACCATGAAGACGCAGGGGCCAATAAATGAAATCATAGCCCGTCGTGCCGGTAGGGAAGGAGTCAAACTGTGTGCAGTATCCCACGTGCCGAAAGAACTCTATGGGTTGTTGCGGGGTAAGGCCGAGGACGAAAATCGCACCTTGTGAAGGCCGGATCAGGCCCGTCATCAAGTTCATCAGCGTGGTCTTGCCCGAGCCGTTGGGGCCGACGAGGCTGGTAATCCCGGGTTTGAGAGTGAAGCTCACTTTGTTCACTCCGAGAACTTCTCCGTAAAACTTGGAGACGTTCTCGAAAACGATTTGGTGGGCATCCGGTGTCATCCGCGCACCACTTCACGTGCTTTCAAGCGCGCATTGAGAATGACAAGCGAGAGCAGGCAGACCAAAATGAGTACGCCCCAGGCCGCGGGAACTGGAATTTCGTTCCGGCTCAGCGGGCCGAGGAGCCCGGTTCGCTCACGAAACCCTTTTGTCAAGATAAGCCGGAACATTTCTGTGAAATTCAGCAGCCGACCCCAATAGGTGTCCATAATCGAGTTGTACATTTCACCGAGGCCCGCAGGGACAAAAAATGAGATGAAGATTACGCCTGTAGCCACAATTCGCAGCTTGACCGATGCTGATACCGCAAGGGAAATGAGAGAAAGCATCAGGATCCAAATCGCTGAGCAAAATATGATGGGCACGACCATCCAGATGTGCGACCAGATCCATCCGTTCCTGGCCAACCCGGCCTGCAGGCTGAATAAAAGCAAGCCCGGAATCCAAGTGACCGCGGACAGCAGTAGACCCAACACCGCGAGTTTTCCTAGAACATAATCGGCCCTGCTGAACGGCCGGCTTAGAAAAAGCGGAAGCGCGCCGTTGGTTAGGTCTCCAGCGATCAAGACCGGGCCAACCCAGCAGTTCAACAGAAAGGCTGCCTGCGTCTGCGCGATCATGACCATGATGAAGTACTCGTTTTCCACTGAAAACAAACCAGCGGAGCGCATTTGCATCAGCAATTGAACCGTTTTGTTGTTGGCGACAAAAATGTAACCTGCGAAAAACAGGATGGGAACGAGGCTAAGAATCAGCAGGATAACGAAAAAGCGAGATTTGAACAGCTCTGCGAAAGCATATCTCGTGAGGACAAAAAACCGCGACCACTGGGGCGTCAGAGTTCCGCTGTAGGGATTGTACCTGCGCTTATATACGGCCATCAGCCGCTCCCGTCTGTTCCATCGCGTTGAGGAAAATGTCTTCCAGCGAATCGCGCCGGTGATTCATCCGGCGAATTTGCACGCCGCGGTCCGCCGCGACTTTGAACACCTCCCTGATTTCCATGCTGTCCGGCATAACCACCTTGATGCGGCCGTTGCTGAAAACCGCGCACTCGCAACCAAGGCTCTCGAGCGTGGACGTAAATGTGGCCTCGGCTCCAATTGTTTCCAACTCCAGGAACTTGCGATTGGCGCGCCGCTCCTCGACGAGGTTACAAATGGAGGCGATTTGCCCGTTCCGCAGGATCAGCACCTCATCGCAGGTTTCCTCGACGTCGTGCAGAAGATGCGAGGAAAGCAGCAGGGAGACATCACTGGCCTCCCGGATTTCGCGAATAAGTTCGATTAAGCGTTTGCGCGCAGGCGGGTCCATGCCATTCGTGGGTTCGTCCAGAATGAGCAACTTAGGTCCATGCGCAATCGCTTGCGCCAGCTTCGCCAGTTGTTTCATGCCGAGAGAATACGTTCCCACCGGGCGATAGCGCGCTTCGCCTAATCCCACGTAGACGAAAGCTTCGTGCGCACGCTCCATCGCTTGATCGGGTGGAAGACCCGAAATCTCCGCCATGTAACGAACAAAGCGCACGCCGGACATTTTTGAAATGAAGGCCTCGTTCTCAGGCATGTATCCGACAAGAGACCGAAGCGCATTCCCGTTGGTGTGAGAGTCGAGCCCGAGCACGCGGGCGCTCCCCTTAGACGCGGAGTGAAAACCTAAGAGGGTATTGATGAGTGTCGACTTGCCCGCGCCATTGGGTCCGAGCAGCCCAATGGCGCGGCTCTTCAAAACCCCTGTCAGACCATGAAGGATCGTTCGGTTGCCGAGTTGTACTTCGAGCCCATTGAGCTCGATTGTTGCGTTCATCATCTACCAAGCACTACGGATTGGCTTGGCGCGAAGTTCCATGATCCGACAAACCCAGCAAGTGGATCAAGGTCGGAAAACCTGGGTTCAAGTCAAAGAGCTTGGCGCTGCTGGCCACTTCGATGCGATCGCTTTCCCCATAAGCACAGAATACGCTCGGTTTGGCGTCGGCTGCCATCTGCCGGAGGAGCGCCAACTGTTCGGAAGTAAGCTGCGAAGCGAGCGGTTTCAGGATCGGGCTGAGATTCTGATAAATCATTGCAGAAAAGTTCGCCTGGTTGTCGCTGGGGAGAAGCGCCCGAAACGATGCGGAGCGGGCCAGCGACATGCCATTTGCGTGCGTTTGCAGCGCCGCGAGCAGCAGTGCGCGTGAGGGTGCCATAATCATATAGCCATCTGCGAAGGTGTAGTCGCACGCTGTCGAAAGCCCATCACTTTGCGATTGGATTGTGTAAAACGTTCGTCCACCGGACTGTGTTTGACCGAGTGTTGTGCCCGGCTGGTTCGACTTTTGTGCTTCGCGGTTAATAGCCTGCACCAGCCTATCTATGGCCACCTGAAAGGCTCCCGGATTGTTGACTTCAACAACCACTTTCCAAGAAGGTGTGGGAAGAACCGGGCCATCAAGAGCCAGGGTCAGTTCCCCTCCCAGCGCGCTTGCCAAGTCGTTGCGAATGTCCAAGCCGAGTTCTGAATTTGTTTGAGCCAGACTTTTGCTGAAGTTGGCATCGGAAGCGCCGATGGTGCTGAGAATGTCATCCAGCATGAGCGCTGGTTGTTTCGCAACGAAAGAAACCGCCGCACCCGCATTGGCCGAAACATACTCCAGCGAACCCATCGGAGCTGGCGCGGCCAGCCAGGAAGCGATGCCGTGCCTCGGGCCATTAAATTCCAAAGTAATCCGGTTGTCTTCCTGGCTGGAGGATTCGCTGCGTGCAGCGATCAAATACTTTATGTCATTAAAGCCGCTATTTTGCAGCGCCTTGGAATCTCCTTGCTGGGCATGCGTGCTGTTTATGATCTGGCCGAGATTCGCGGCCACCAGTGTTTCGGTCCCACGGCTGTAGACGGTTGCGATTCGCTGGCCAAAATCCGTACCGGAGAAGAGAGTCGTACCGGCGTCGAGTTGTGCGCTCATCTGTCGAACCGAGTCAGCGTGGCCGCCGGCGACAAGCATGTTGGACCTGACAAGCATGATCATTCCGCGCTCATTGCCAGCAAGTGAAGAGAGCGACTGCGCGTCCACGACGTGCAAATTGGCTGTGCCTTGCGGGCTCTTCAAGATATCGGCAAGATGATTCTGCAAATAATCCTTCAGTCCAGACTGCCTCACTTCGGCTAACAGGACGAGTCCATGCTCGTTGGAGGTGGAGCTTGCTCTAGCCGTAATCACCACTTCGTCGCCCAAATACTGGCTTATGACTTGAATTTGGTCGATCAACTCTTGGGGAGTGGGGTGCTGATTCGGGTTGCCCCTCTTGTTCCACCATTCCTGCAGGACTTTGCTCTGCGAGAGCTGTTGCTGAAAGATTTTGTTTGCCTGTTGAAGTGCATCCCCAAGGTTGGGGATGCCGATATACAGGACAGTATCCGCAGGCAGCAAGGGAAGGATTTTGCTTTCATAACGCGGACCAGGAGTCTGGATTTCCGCCAATTTCGTGCGAAGTTTTGAAAATTCTGCAAGCAGAGCGATTTGATGATCCAGGTCGCTGCTCCATGCAATCTCTTCGCGGACGGGAACAACGCCGACACTCTGGGTTGTCGCCACCACATCGCCAGAGTGCAGAATGGATTCCGCCCCGGCATGTTTTACGTGGACTTCTCCTTCAATCACCGCCACACGCGAGCCTTTCGTGCCGGAATTTACGGAGAAAACAGTTCCGGTGACGGCTACCGTGCAATCCGGAGCACTCACGTAAAGGTGCCCGGTGCGACGCCTCGCCGCTTGCACGATGATGCTCCCCTGGTCGAGATGAATGGTGGTGTCGCGACGCGTGGCGGTCACTGCCAATTCCGCGCGCTGATTCATTTCCACTTGGGAGCCCTCGAAGAGCCGCACCTTGGCACGGGAATTGGCGCCCGTGCGAATGAACTCACCCGCAGCGACTTCGTCACCCGCCTTCAATGCGCGCTCGCCCGCGGGGCCAATGAGATACGCTTGCCCTTCGACGGAATCGATCCGCGCGCGGCTGCCCGGAGGGCCTGCGAAGTACCAATTGCCCCCGGCCCAGACCAAGGCAACCAACAAGACCACTGATGCTGTCGCCATGGACAATCTGACAAAGCTCCACTGAAAGCCCAGGGACGCCGGCTCTATCCGCCATCCCACGCTCGTCGCGCCATTAACTGCACGGCCAGAAGCATAAGAACGGCACGAGACACATTCCCTCAAGTGATCTTCCACGATGAGCGCGCGAGCCGGCGGAAGCTCGTGCAGATGAAAAGCAGGCAGCAGAGAACGAATATCGGCGCAGCCACGGATAGGCTGCAGAGGATTGGTAGCGGCCTCCTGGCCTTCGCTAGTTTGTAACAGCTGCCACACGCGCTCTGCTGACGCGGACAGAGTCTTGGCGTCGGGCTGTTCGCCGCGAAGTTCGGAAATCGCCCGGTCAAGCTGGACGTCTTGTTTAGATCGAAATAATTTCATGATGCACCTTTCACAAAGCCACGAAGGCCTTTCTTTAGTCGTGCGCGAGTCCGATGCAGGGTGACCGCCACAACGGCCTGAGATGTGTTCATGGTCCGCGCAATTTCGGGGTTATCCAGCCCTTCGAGATAGCGGAGGACAAACATCTCGGCAGCCCGGGGATTCAGCGTGGCAAGCTCCCGGCGAAGCCAATTCTTGATTTCCAAGGAGGAGAGCGCCCGTTCCGGGGAAATACGGGGATTGGATTCCAGCTCGTCGGCTGCTTCCACGGGCACGTCCTCTCCATAGCCCCTTGAGCGGATTAGATCCAGGGCGGCGTTGACTGCCGACTTGTGTAAGTAGCTCCGTAGATTGGAGATACGGCTTGCGTCGACAGTCCCGCGGGCTAACCGGAGGAAGACGGATTGTAAGACGTCTTCAGCGTCCGCCATGTTGCCGGTCAGGCGGTAGGCCGCCTTGAGGACACAAGCTTGGTGTGCTCGAAAGAGCTCCTCAAGCTGGGCGAACGCCTGCGTCACCATGATGTTTTCTATCGCGGCCGCCAAGCATCCCTCCTCGGCTCTTCTACAACCTAAGACGCGATAGCTAGAAACTTCTTAACACACAATCTGAATTCCGAGGCAATTTGGTCGGCGGCACTTCCCAGTTTTGAAATTGTCTCTTGTTTGTGCCTCTAACGGTCGAGCCCAACCGAACACCGCACTCCTGCCCCCTGTCGAAACAGATTCGAAACGGCCTTGGAGATGAGCCGCGATGTCGGTGACCAGCCCCCGGCTTTACACCTGAGCGGAAATCGAGCGGCAGCTTCTGGCGCATGATCGCAAACTGCTCGTTGTAAATCGTGAGGGCAGGTGAGTCGCCCTTCAGCTCTTCCTCTGTGACAAAAGCGAAGATCCGAATGGCTTTGCTGGTAACCGGACTTACGCGCATCCATTCTCCGTAACTTGTAAAACGACCGTACAAGGCAAGTGATAGTGGCCCTGACTCCCCAGACCGCTTGTGAGAAGTGTGGGATACGCTTGGCTAACCGCGAATAGGCCCTCTGCAACGCGCTGATGTCTACAGAATCCCAGCCGGTCACCAGGCGTTCAGAAAACCCTAAAGCGGGGCGGCTCGGAAATGATTGAAAAGTCAGTTCGAGACAGAAGGTCCTTTCAGGGTGCGAAATACATGTGGTTTTTGAACTGCTATCTCAGTACTCCCTAGCACTAGCCGCTCAACAATCACACTTGATAGCTAGTCTCTGGGTTTTCGCTTGGCGAACTTCTTCCCACCCTTCCGTCCAAGCTTGACTGCGGCGTGATCTTTTGTCTTTGGCAAAGTTCAGAAGATGTAGCTTTAGCTCCCAACCGCGTTATGCATGACCTGTAGGAGCGCACCAAGCCTTGCCAGTCTCCATCAGATCTCCAAAAGACCTCACAATTATTCCCTTGACTTTCGCATCCCCCATCGGAACAAACGATAGGCCAGCCATAGCAATGCAGCAATTCTCTTTACCGTGGACGCACAGGCGGCCGTCCCCCAAGACGTCGTCATCGATCGATCCCCACGGGGTAATTCCTTCTTCGCCTGCACGTTCGGGCGGTGCTCGGCTCACACTCCCACTTTCTTCGTCTAAAAAAAATCCGAGACCTGGTCATTGAAACGGTTTAATATCCTCTGCACGGCTGGTCGACCGCGGTGCTGTACCATGCCGATACCACTTGGTTCCCAGGAGAAATTTGTGCGACGCTCGAGGCGCGTTTTCTTCTTGTTGATTGTTTCCGCCGTCATTTGCTTTCTTATTCCAAATCTCTCGATCGCTTCTGACGGCCCTACGAACCGAACTTATCTCCACAAAAACTGGCAGCTTCAATCTTCGTGCGAGGTAAAAGCCACCGGTGATCAGCTCTCTTTAGCAGGTTTCGACACTGCCGCCTGGCACAAGGCGGACATCCCCGCGACCGTCGTCGGCGCTCTAGTTGCCGACAAGACCTATCCCGATCCCAATTACGCCACGAACCTGGATTCCTTCCCCGGGATGAGTCATTCGAACAAACAGCTTTTCGCGAATATGGACATGCCCGAAGACAGCCCCTTCAAGTGTTCCTGGTGGTATCGAACCGAGTTTGCAGCGCCGGCGCGCGCAGGGGATAATGCCTGGCTGAATTTTCTGGGAATCAACTACCGCGCGAACATCTGGGTGAACGGCCAGAAGATCGCCGATACCAGTGACGTTGCCGGAACTTATCGCGCCTACGAATTCAACATCACCAAATTCCTTACCCGCGGCACGACGAACGCACTCGCGCTCGAAGTTTTCGCCCCCGACAAATATGACCTCGGCATCACCTGGGTGGACTGGAATCCCACGCCCCCCGACAAGAACATGGGGATTTGGAAAGAAGTCTTTCTCACTACGAGCGGACCCGTGGCCGTGAGAAGTCCCTTCGTCTCTTCAAAACTCGACGCCCAATACAAGTCCGCCGAATTGACCATTAGCGCGGAAGCGCGCAACACTTCGAAGGACGCGGTTAAAGGCGTGCTTCACGCCGAATTAGACGGAATCTTGTTGCAGCAACCCCTGGAACTCGCAGGCGGTGCATCCAAAATCGTCAAATTCACGCCCGAGCAATTCCCGAAACTCAAACTCGCTCATCCTAAACTCTGGTGGCCCTATCAAATGGGCGCTCCAAATCTCAACACCGCGCATCTGCGCTTCGAAATCGGCAAGCAAGTTTCGGACACCGCGAGCGTCACGTTCGGCATTCGCGAGGTCACTTCCGAACTCACCGACAAAGGCCATCGCCTGTTCAGGATCAACGGCCGCAAAGTATTGATTCGCGGCGCAGCCTGGGCCCCCGACCTGCTCTTTCGCTGGTCTTCGGCCAAACTGGATGCCGATCTCGCCTATGTCCGCGACATGCACTTAAATACCATTCGTCTCGAAGGCCGTCTCGACCGCGACGAATTCTTCCACAAAACCGACAAGCTCGGCATTCTGGTCATGCCTGGCTGGACCTGCTGCGATGCCTGGGAACGCTGGAAGCATTGGGAAGGCGATCAGAACCGCGTCGCCGCCGCTTCCTTGCGCGATCAAATCACGCGCCTCCGCAATCACCCGAGCGTTTTCGTCTTCCTGAACGGAAGTGACAATCCGCCGCCTCCCGACGTCGAGCAAATGTATTTGGGCATTGAAAAAGAATTAGAGTGGCCCAATCCCATCGTTTCCTCCGCTTCGGCCCAGAAAACCACCGTGACCGGCGAATCCGGTGTCAAGATGACCGGTCCTTACGAATACGTTCCTCCCGATTACTGGATTGAAGACACGGAGGCTGGCGGCGCCTACGGTTACAATACGGAAACAAGTCCCGGGCCGGCCATTCCTCCGCGCGAGTCCATCGAAAAATTCATTCCCAAGGACCATCTCTGGCCCATGGATGACGTGTGGAACTTTCATGCCGGCGGTGAACGCTTCACCAACGTGAATATTTTCACCGACGGTTTGACTCGCCGCTACGGTGAGGCCGCTTCGCTCGATGACTACGAACGCAAAGCTCAAGCCATGACTTACGACGGCGAGCGCGCCATGTTCGAAGCTTATGGCCGCAACAAATACACCGCCACCGGCGTGATTCAGTGGATGCTGAACAACGCCTGGCCCTCTCTCATCTGGCACCTTTACGACTACTACCTGGTTCCCGCCGGAGGCTATTTCGGAACGAAGAAGGCTTGCGAGCCCGTTCACATGCAGTATTCCTACGACGACAATTCCGTGAACGTGGTCAACAGTACCTACGAAGCCCTAAAAGGAATGAAGGTCAGCGCAAAAGTCTACAACATCGACGCGAAGGAAAAAGCTTCGCGAAACGCCACGTTGGATATCGCAGAGGATAGCAGCACCAAAGCCTTCGACGTGCCCACTCCCGAAGGCCTCTCAACAACTTATTTCCTCAAACTTCAACTCCACGATGAGGCGGGAAAACTCGTCAGCGACAATTTCTACTGGCTCTCGACCAAGCCGGATACTCTCGACTGGGCCAAACGAGCCGACACCGACTACACGCCGCAAAAAGATTTTGCGGATCTGACCGCATTGAGCAGTCTGCCGAAAGCAAAAGTGAAGATCACCAAATTATTTCACGCAAGCGGCCCTAACCTGTGGATGATCGTCACCGTGCTTAACCACGGCGACAGTGTGGCCTTCATGGTCCACCCGCGTCTCACCCGCGGCAAGGACGGCGAGGATGTCGTTCCTGTCTTCTGGAGCGACAATTATTTTTCTCTATTGCCCGGCGAGAGAAAATCCGTCACGGCGCGCTTTGACAGCTCTTCGCTTGCAGGGGCGACGCCGGAACTTGTGGTGGACGGTTGGAACCTCGAACCGGTGTGGCCATAACCAGTTGGCGAGTCTGTCTCTCCGCACCATTGTCTTGCCGCTCGGTCGTGCCATTCGCTAGGCGCGTGCCAGGGGCCGTGTCATGCCCCTTGGGCCACTCCACTGGCGCCACGAAGCAGTAACCTAGGCGCGGCCGCGTTTCGATGTACCTCGGATTCTGCGCCAAGTCCCCAAGGACACCGCGCAGCTTGTTGACCGCGGTGTTCAGGCTGTGGTCGAAAGCAACGTAGGTATCCGGCCAGAGTTTTTCGCACAACGTCTTTCGCCGTACCACCTGTCCGGCGCTTTCGATCAGCGCCTCCAGAATTTGGAAGGGTTTCTCTTCTAACTGAATCCGCATGCCATGCTTGCGAAGTTCCCTCGATTCGAATGAGACTTCGAAAGCTCCAAACCGAACTACCGAAGGCAGGTTCTTCACATTTTCCATGGGCTCTACCCGGGGGGATCTCCCTGGCCTCGGCCCCAGGTCGCCCGCCGATCCTTTCTTTTGCTGAGTTTTTGACGTACGTCCCGATTCCCCAAAGGCCACAACGTTGATAAAGACTTGTTCTTGCCCTGTTTTATTCCCGCGGTCCTTGAGGCCAACCGGTTTGGCAGACGCATTCGCGCAACCATTGGGCGCTGCTGGCTCATCCAATGCAGTAGAATGGGGGGAACTCCGTGGGGAACGCGGAGACATCAGCTGTTTACCTGAGGGGATGAAAGAGGGAGGTATGCGTAACGTGAAGCGTTTTTTCGCTGCCGTCATTGTAGGATTGTTTTTCGTAAGTGTTGCGGCCGCTGATACTTTGGAACTCAAAAGTGGCAAAGTCGTGCAAGGCAGGTATCTTGGTGGCACGGCCGCCATTCTGCGTTTTGAAGTAAACGGGGAAGTTGAGACCTTCAGCACCACTGACATTGTGGCGTTGACCTTTACCGGCCGGGCTTCGGGCTCGGCGCCCATGGCGGCTCCTGCTCCCGCCGCTGCCGCTCCGGCCTCGGCGCCAGCACCGGCGCCGGCCCCCGCCGGAAGTGAGATTACCATTCCCGCTGGTCAAGCCATGCTTATCCGCATGATCGACGGTGTGGATTCCGCCAAAAACCATGTCGGTGACGTTTTCCACGCCAGCCTGGAAACCGACTTGACCGTTGGCAACACCATCGTGGCCCGCAAAGGCACCGACGTGTACGGCCGCCTGGCCAAGTCTGAGAAGAGCGGAACCTTTTCGGGCAAGTCCGAGTTGCAGTTGGAGCTGACGAGGTTGGTGATTGACGGCAAAGATTATCCGGTGGTCAGCAGCGACTATACCTTGCAGGGCAAGGGCCAAGGCTCCTCCACCGCCAAGAAAGTGGGCGGCATGGCTGCGGCCGGAGCCATCATTGGCACCATCGCCGCAGGCGGTAGAGGCGCGGCCATTGGTGCGGCAGCCGGCGGGGCTACCGGCGGCGCCGTGCAAGTCATGACCAAGGGCGCGCAGGTCAAGGTGCCCAGCGAAACTTTGCTGGAATTCCGCCTGCAGCAGCCCGTAACCGTCACGCCCACCCAAAGCTAGTAGGCCGTCTTTCAAGTCGTCGAGAGGATCTCGACGATTCTCTTGTCGGCGCGTCCCTCCGCCACATCTTTGTTGTAGGGGCGCAGCCTGCCCGGCGGTAGGCAGGTCATGCTGCGCCCCCGTTTTTGGCGGTTGTACGGGACGGCTTCTGAGGCGGGCCGCTTCTGTGCGGTTATTAGATGCCGCTTGCCGCCGCCTTCTCTGCGGCTCACAGCGGTGCCTGCCCGTTGTGGCGGGCAGGCACGGCCAGCCAAGGCGCGCTCCGGTTCGCCTATTCGGTCCCTTCGCGCCAGGGTCATCCCAAATCCCGCTTTGCGGGATGCGGGATCCGGGCTTGATCTCAACCGCGTCCCCGCCGATGAGACGCCTCTAACTACAAGCCTTGCGCCTTCCGGAAGCCTTTTGTCATTTCCTCGGCACGTACCTCGCCTGTTGACAGATTGGAACAACGCCCCGCAGTTTCTCCCTTGCCACTCCTGCTGTTAGCCACTAAGATAACACTCAGTTGGGTGTGACCGTTCTCAAGTGGAGAAACCATGCCAAAAGAAAAGCCTCAGGTGAACATCGGGGCAGTCATCAAAACCTATCGCAGCCAGCGTGGCCTGTCGCAGGGCGACATCGAGCGCCGCACCGGCCTGCTGCGGTGCTACCTTTCGCGCGTCGAAAACGGCCATACCGTGCCGTCACTCGAAACCCTCGCCAAAATCGCCGAGGCCATGGACATTTCCCTCGCCGACTTTTTCCCCGGCACCGAGACGCCCCGCGACCGCGAGACCCAGAAAGCCCTGGGCGAGATGTCCCAGGACGAGATTCGCTTCCTCGCCGAGATCAAGAAGTACAGCACTACGCTTTCGGAAGGCGATAAGCGCCTGGTCCTGGCCATGATCCGCAAGATGGCCACGTTGATTCCTGCCCAGGCGGCGGTCAAGAAGCTCATCGCCCGCCGCCCGGCGTAGCCATTTTGTAGCGCCGGCATCTTGCCGGCGTTTCCGTTAGCGTTCACATCCGAAATCCCCTGCAGGGGCAGGAGCATGCTGTGTGCGTCTGCCTCTTTCGGAGTGCGACAGCTCGCTCAATGCTTTCTCTTCGCCGAGCTTGCTGCGGCCCGCATCCCATTTTCTTCTGTCCCTGCTCGAATCTCGCCTGCCGGACGAAGTACTATTGACACTACCCTCCGACTGGCATAAAACTCCGCTAGCTCCCCGGCGTGATCGAGGCGTGATCGAATAGTTTCGTGATTTTGCGGGTGGCCCCGTCACAGCGTTTTTGTTGCCGACTGCAATCTTCAATCCAGAGATCCTGGTGCGTCCAACAAGAAGAGGGCTAGCTTTTGGGGAAGCCAAACATGACACAGACCGAGAAGATGGAGAGACACATCACTTCGATCAAAAGGCTTGGGGAAGTCCTGCATAGTGAATGAGCGTGGGCAGCTAGAAAAATTGTCTTGTGGTTCAATTCAGGGTAACGGCGGCAGCATACACAGCAACGGCCTTGTGACAAGGGCTTGTACGATGAGCGAGGACAGGCGGCAGGCACAGACGCAACCCCACCTGACCGCCTGTCCCCCTCTTTTCCTAGCCCCGCTTCGGCGTAGCGCCGGGCTTTAGCCCGGCATTTCTCTTCCGCCTCTGCCCGCCGCCTAGCCCATTTCGTAGCGTTGCCCTTCAGGGCGGCATCCGTTCATCGTAGGGTCAGGAGCATGCTGGGTCCGTCCGCCTGTTCTGGCCAATGGTAGGTGTATGCACTTTCTTCCTGGCCCAGAGCCAAGCGAAGGGCCCATTCTGCGGGTTCCAGCTAGCCGCTTTGGCCGCGGAGGATGCGGATGGCATCGGCAGTGTCGCGGCCGTTGCCGCCTGCAGAAGCCTCGGAAGTGACTTCGTCGAGTGCCGTGCTTTCGCCGGGCGCGAGGAAGAGGTTGGTCTCGACGGCGTGCTGTTTGGTGTAAAGATCGTAGTAACGGCCGCCGAGCGCGTACAGGCTTTCGTGCGTGCCGCGCTCGATGATGTGACCCGCTTCCACAACTAGGATCTGGTCGGCGCGGCGGATCGTCGAGAGCCGGTGCGCGATGACAAACGTGGTGCGCCCGCGCATCAGGTATTTCAAACCTTCTTGAATCAGCGCCTCGGATTCCGAGTCAAGACTAGAAGTGGCCTCGTCCAGGATGAGGATGCGCGGGTCGGCAAGAATGGCGCGCGCGATAGAGACGCGCTGCTTCTGCCCGCCGGAAAGCTTTACCCCGCGCTCGCCGACCACCGTGTCGTATTTCTGCTCGAACGCTTCTGCAAACTCGTCAACGCGCGCGATGCGGCACGCGGCGAGAATTTCTTCTTCCGTGGCATTCGGTTTAGAGAAGGTCACGTTCTCGCGAATCGTGCCGTCGAAGAGAAAAGTTTCCTGCAGAACGACGCCCAGCTGCGTGCGGTAGGAACTCAGCTTTACGGTGGACAGATCCACGCCATCCACCAGCATTTTTCCGCTCGAAGGAACATAGAAGGCGGCAATCAATCCGATGATGGTGGATTTTCCCGCGCCGGAAGGGCCAACCAGCGCGGTCACCGTCCCGGACTCGGAAGTGAAGCTGATGTCGTGCAGCACTTCTTTGTGCTCTTCGTACGCGAAGCTGACGTGCCGCGCTTCCACGAGGCCGTTCACGCGGTGCATCGTGATCTTGCGGCCGGGCGCGTCGTCTTCGATTTTTTCGTTCAGGATTTCGCGCGTGCGCTCGAGGCCGGTGATGGCCTCGGTGATTTGCGTGCCGATGGCGACGATCTGAAAAACAGGCGCGATGAGAAACCCCAGGAACGCGCTGTAGGCAAACCACTGGCCGGGAGTCATGGTTCCGGCCAGCATCTTGTGGCCGCCCAATTCCATCATGAGCACGCTCACGATGCCCAGCAGCATGGCGCCGGAGAGGCTCATCAACGAAGTGGCGGTGAGCGTCTTGAGCACGTTGTCGAGCAAACGCTGCACGCCCGAGGAGAAGACTTTTTCTTCGCGCTCTTCCGCGTGATAGCCCTTCACCACGCGCACGCCGCTGAGGGATTCGGTGAGGCGGCCGGTGACTTCGGCGGTGAGTTTGGGACGAGCGCGGAAAATGGGGCGAATGGTTTTGAATGCCTGGCTGATGCCCACTCCGAAAAGCACCAGGATCCCGAACGCCACGGCGGTCATCTCCACGCTGGTGTGAATCAGGTAGACGAGCGCGATAGCGGCGGTCATGAGGCCGCCGACAAATTCGACTAGGCCGGTGCCGATCAAGTTGCGCACGCCTTCCACGTCGCTCATGATACGCGAAACGAGCGCGCCGGTTTTGTTGGCGTCGTAGAAAGAAACCGGCAGGCGGCCGATGTGCGCCTGCACCTGCTTGCGCAGTTCGGTGATCATTTTTTGCGCGGACTTGGAGAGCACCTGCGTCAGGCTGAACGAGGTAAGGCCCTGCATGATGGTGGCCGCGAGTACGGCAAGAGCAAGCGGCGTGAGGAGATGGATCTGCCGGCGGAGGATGACGTTGTCGACGAAATACTTTGTGGAAGCAGGCAGCACCAGCCCCGAAACGCGGTTGATGGCCATCAGCACAAAGCCCAGCGCGAGAAGCCCGCGACGCGGCTTCATCAGCGCCCAAACGTGGGGAAGATCCTTCCACGCGTTTTTGCGCTTCTTGTCTTTGGAGACAGCTTTGTCGTTGGTCTCAGTCGCCATGCGTTGGGGCACAAACCCGGCCCTCGCTGTTGGATGCGGGGCGGGCGATTGCAACTACATGGTAGCAGAGGAAGGGATGGAGAAAACTTCAGTTAGTCCCCAGCGCCAGTATGCCCGGCATGGGCGCGCGCGGGGCGGTCGAGGTTCAACACGCTGGCGATGAAATCGCTGATGGTAATGCCCAAATGGCCCCAGAGGCGGCGCTTCAGGCCGGAATAATCCTGGGTGCCGCTGAAAAGGTCGCCCATCAACTGGCGGAACACGGGGTTGCGCCGGATGAACTGCACCATGCGCGTGGTGACCGCGCTTCCAAGGAACGAGCCGCGATAGAAGCGCCGCACGATGCGCGCGGCAAATTCCAGCTCGCTGGAAAATGCCGCCTTGATCCACGCGGGATATTTTTCGGGGCAGCCCTGCGCGAGCGAGCGGCCGAGGAGTTCGCCAGAGCGAATCGCATAGAACAGGCCTTCGCCGGTGAGAGGATCGACCCAGGCCGCGGCGTCTCCGACCAGAGCCCAGTTTTTTCCGACGACGGCTCTTTCGGAAAGCGTGCGCTCTTGCGGAGAGGGCAGCACGTGGCTGTAAAATTTTGCGCCTTCTGTCGGGATGTTCTGCTTCTCGACGAAAGTTTGTAAGTGATTTCGGAGTTCCGCACTCGTGTGCGAGGACATGCTGCCGCAGATCCCTACAGACAAATGATCGTTGCGCGGGAACGACCAGATATAGCCTTCGAACTGTGGGAGAAATTTGATGGTGATGGAGTCGGCGTTCTGCGGAACGAAATAGCCCTGCGTCATTTCCAGTTCGTCGCGCTGGAGGGCGCGGCTTCCCGGGACGAGCTGATTGCGCGCGCCTGCGGCGAGCACGAGAAAATCCGCTTCATGCCATTCGCCTTCGACACAGAAGCGCGGCTTCGTCCGATCGATATTAACGCTCAGCACGCGCGACTGTTGCACTTTACAGCCGGCGGCTTGGGCGCGCTCGAGAAGCAGGCCATTCAACACTTTTCGGGAATAAATCACGATGGGATGCGGCATTTCGAGAGTTGCGTGATGCTCCTGGCTGCTGATGAGCTCGACGGAGTGAACCAGTTTCTTGGGACAGGAATTGTCGAGCAAGAAGGGGAAGCACTGGATGGCTTTGTAGGTTAGCCCGCCGCCGCAAGGCTTTTCCCAGGCGAGGTGCTCGTCGAAAAGACTGACTTTGTGGCCCGCACACGCGAGCTGCTCACCGCACATTGCGCCGGAGGGCCCGCCGCCAATGATTGCAATTTCCGCCATGCTGTTTTCTTGCTACACCCTTCGCATCGCCCGTCCGAGGCACAATAGCCTCGGAACCGTTGATGACAAGACTCAGGACAGGCGCCAGGGGAACGCCACACCCTCAGGTGACGGGGAAGATCACCAGGCAAAATCCACTGAGGAGTATAGCACCGAATACGGCTGCCGCAGCGGCCGAGGCTGTTTGCTGACGCACAAGGTCCATCCCCCGTCGTTGCAGGATGTGCAACAGTACAAAGTAAGGTAAAAGCAGGACCATGAGGATTTCGCCGCTGTGCAAGCAGAAGAGGCCGAAGGCGAGAGCGATCCAGGCCACGGCGCGGAGGGACAATCCGGCAAGAAAGCGGCGAGGCGGGGTTGTGGAAGCGGCGGGACCGAGACAAATTTCTTCCGCGATGTGGTAAGGGAGGACTGCGAGAAAAAGAAAAGGGAAGCGCGCCCATTTTGCGGGCGTGAGCCAGGCTTCGTAAATCGAGAGCTCGAGCCATGCGCCGAACAAGAGAAACAGAATCAGCGCGCCGAACAGCGCGCCGAGCAATCCCGCTTTCCAGAGGGAAAATTGCTGGCGCAAAGATTTCCAGTGCAAGGGAAAGAGGGCGATTCCAAGAAGCAGAAGAAAGCTTGCGAGGTAATCCCCTTCAAACAACCGGAGCGCGCGCAGGGGATTCCAGAAACGCAGCAAGATGACGACGAGGATAGATGCCGCGGCAAATTCGAGGAGCATGCGGGGCCAGGAGACGGAATTGGCGGTTTCGCCTTGTTTTTCAGCGCCCTGTTTCTTCTCGGTGATCTCGCGAAGAAAAGGATTTGCGAGCAAGAGCAGGCCCGCGAATCCCGCCAATGCGCCATAAAGTTGGCGCAGCGAGGGCATTCCCGGTGTGCTGCTAAGTTGCAGCGTCTTGGCCGTCCAATTTTGAAAAGCGCGGACGGCGGCGCGGTCAAAGAGCAGGCTCGCGTGCGTCGCGCCGGGAATCACCATGTACTGCGCGGCATCGTCTTTTTGCGAAGCAACAAGATCGGCGGCGTTGGCGCGCATGGGTTTTGGCTCAAGGGAGCCACCGATGACCACGAAGCGTTGCGGCATGGGGCCGGGGTCGGGATAGAGAAGCATTTCCGGGCGAACGCCGTGGGCGGCGCGCATCGGCGCGGGTGAAATGACCACGGCGCCGGCCACGGGAACTCTTGCGGCGACGCGCAGAGCGATGGCCGCGCCCATCGAATGACCGGCGACGATGGTGCGATCCGGGTTGGCCATGCCGCGCGCAATGAGGGCCGAGAGAAGCGCCGCGCTGCAATCCTCCGCGCGCTGTGGTGAGAATGGACCGGGGCTGTGGCCGTGTCCGGGCAAATCCGGAACAAAGACGCGCAGATTCTGTTCGGCGAAGCCGCCTGCGAGGAAGGCCATGACTGTTTTGTTCGCGGCAAGCCCGGGAAAGAGCACGACGGTTCCTTGCGGCGCAGCGCCTCTTTTGTCGAAGATGGTGATTTCCATTCGGCAACCGCCGGCAGGAAGGAGATAAGTTTTTTCTTGATAGGTTTTCGAAAACGCCAGCCAGAAGCCTGCGGCGACAAGAATAATTCCGGCTAAGTCGCGGGCCATTTTTCGTGATTTCATTGGGAAGTACGAGCTCCCGAGCGCTGAATCTCCGGCGCGTGATAAAATAAAACTTTGCGCGTGCTCCCGATTTTCTTCTGTGGCTACATGGAGAGCCTTTGCCTTCGAAAGCCCTGACACTCAAAGACGCGATTCTGCGGTTTGGCCGCGAGAAACGCAATGGCCCTGTGTCCGCAGGCAGGCGTCGCATGGTCTTCACCAACGGCTGTTTTGACCTGCTCCATCCGGGGCACATTCGCGGCTTCGAGCTGGCGCGGCAGATGGGCGATGCGCTCATCGTCGGACTTAATAGCGATGCGAGCGTGCGGCAGTTGAAAGGACCCACGCGGCCGGTGATTCCGGAGCAGGAGCGCGCGGAGATTCTTTCGGCGCTGGAATCCGTGGATGCCGTGGTCATTTTCGACGAACTGACGCCGCGGGAAGTGATTTCGCAGCTGCTCCCTGACGTTCTGGTGAAAGGCGGCGACTGGCCCGGCGACCAGATTGTGGGCCGCGAAGAAGTGGAGGCCGCGGGCGGGCGCGTTGTGTCCATCCCCCTTATTCCGGGGTACTCGACGACCGCGATTCTGAAAAAAATCAGGGAAAGCTGCGAACCTTCAAGGGTAAACGAGAAGCCCCAGACTGAAGAGAAGCGCGCCTCGCGCGCAGATTCCTGAACGCCCGCGCATGATACTTCCGGCAGTGCGAGAAAGATTGGAAGCGTTGCTGCGCCACCCAGCGATGGAGGGCGCGCTGGCGGAGCTGCGCGCCAACGCCACTCTCGTTTCCATCACCGGGCTGCACGATGTCGCCAAGGCGCTGTCGGCGGTTTATATCACGCACGCATTGCGGCGTCCCGCGTTTTTCGTGACGGATTCGAATCGCCGCGCGGAATCGCTTGCGGAGACGCTGCGCTTCTTTGCGGCCATTTTTCCGGGCGCTAGCGGCAGCGTGGCGACACTTCCTTCCTTTGATCGGCTGCCGTGGGAATCGCAAAGTCCTCACGCCGACATTCTCGAGCGGCGCGCCACGACGCTGTTTCGCCTGGCGGACGGACAAATCTCGCTCGTGATTGCGCCGATGGCAGCGTCACTCTGGCGGTATCAGGATCCGGCAGCTTATTTGTATCTGACGAAAACGCTCGCAAAAGATACAGAAATTGGCCATGAGGAACTAGTTAGGCATCTCGGTTCCGTGGGCTACACGCGCACGGAAATGGTGGAGCTGCCGGGGCAATTCGCGGTGCGCGGTGGCATCATCGATGTGTTTTCACCGGAGGTGCCGCGTCCCGTGCGCATCGAATTGCTCGGTGATACGGTGGAATCGGTGCGCGAATTCGATGCGCGGACGCAGCGGTCGATTGCACCGGTGGTTCGAACGACGCTGCTGCCTTTGACGGAATGGGCCGTGCCGCCGCTAGAAAAAGTGATTGAACGGGATTCCATGAATTGGGAATCTGTCTCCGCGTTTGGGCCAGGCGGAGAGCCAGGGGCGGCGTCTCTTTTCGAATTGTCGGAAAGCTCGCTGCGGCCGATTGTTTTTCTCGACGAGCCGCAGAGATTGCGCGAAGCGGCACAGCACCACTTGGCGGCCGCCACCGAAGTTTATGAGCGTCACGGCCACGCTAATTCGCCAGACCCTTTTCACTATTTTTGGAGCGAAGAGCAAATTGCCACCGCCCTCGGAAAGACGTCGCAAATTCATCTCGAACAACTCGCCCTGGATATAGGCTCGACGCCGCAATTCGAAATCTCTTCCCGGCCCAGCGCGCGCTTTCACGGCGACGTCGTTGCTTGCATGGGTGACGTGAAGTCGCAGCTGGCTTCGGGTGGACGTGTGTTCTTGACGGCTGCCAGTACCGGAGAGATCGAACGGTTTGCCGACATTTGCCGCGAATATGAAGTGCCCTATGTGCTCGGGGAATCGGAAGAGGCTGCTGCGGGATTTACAGCCGAGGGCGCACAGGAATCCGCGGGGATGCTGCTGATTCGTGCGCCGTTCGCGGAAGGCGTCACGTTTCCTGACGCCAATCTGACGATCTACGGCCACGCGGATCTTTTCGACGTCACGCCGACGGTCGAGCGGCCGAGCCATAAAATCCGCACATCGGGCTTCTTCAGCGATTTTGCGGAGCTCAAGCCGGGCGACTTTGTCGTGCACTTGGACCACGGCATCGGGCAATTCGAAGGCTTGCGCCAGATCGAATCGGACGGGCATCGCGGCGAGTTCATGCTGCTGCGCTACGCGGAAGACGCGCGGCTCTACGTCCCGCTGGAGCGCATGGACCTGGTGCAGAGCTATCGGGTGCTCGAAGGCGTGCATCCTGCGTTGGACAAATTGGGCGGCACGGCCTGGAACACGCGCAAAACGCGCGTTCGCAAATCACTGGAGGACATGGCCGACCAGCTTCTGGCGCTTTACGCGCAGCGCAAGACCACACCGGGCTTTGCGTTTTCGTCCGATGGGAATTTTCAGCGCGAGTTCGAAGATGCATTCGAATTTGAGGAAACACCGGATCAGATGGCGGCGATCATAGACATCAAGAAAGACATGGAGAAAAGCGAGCCGATGGACCGGCTCCTTTGCGGCGACGTCGGCTATGGCAAAACCGAAGTGGCAATGCGGGCGGCTTTCAAGGTGGTGATGGACAACAAGCAAGTTGCCCTGCTCGCGCCGACGACGGTCCTCACCTTCCAGCATTTCGAAACCTTCAAGAAACGATTTGCGGCGTTTCCCATGCGCATTGAGTTGCTGAGCCGCTTCCGCAGCACGGCCGAGCAAAAGAAAGTTCTGACCGACCTGGAAGCGGGAAAGGTTGACATTGTCGTTGGCACCCACCGGCTGCTTTCGAAAGATGTGAAATTTGCGGACCTCGGTCTGCTGATTGTGGACGAGGAGCAGCGCTTCGGCGTGGCGCACAAGGAACGGTTGAAAGAGATGCGCAAGAACGTGGATGCCCTGGCGCTCTCTGCGACGCCGATTCCACGCACGCTGCACATGTCGCTAGTGGGGCTTCGGGACATGTCGTTGATCGAAACGCCGCCACGGGACCGCCTGGCGATTCAGACCGTCGTGGCACCGTTCCAGGAAGAACTGGTACGCAGCGCCATCGAGAACGAGCTGGCGCGCGACGGGCAGGTCTACTTCATCCATAACCGCGTCGAGTCCATCTACTCGCTCGGTTCGATGGTGCAGAAACTGGTGCCAAAAGCACGCGTGGTGGTCGGGCACGGCCAAATGGCCGAGAAAGAGCTGGAAAGCGTGATGCTCAAGTTCATTCGCGACGAGGCCGACGTTTTGGTGGCGACAACCATCGTCGAAAACGGCCTGGACATTCCGCGCGCCAACACAATTCTTATCAACCGGGCGGACCGCTTGGGTCTGGCGGAACTCTACCAATTGCGCGGGCGCGTGGGCCGCTCGAGCCAGCGCGCTTATGCGTATTTGCTCGTTCCGCCGGAGACGACGCTCTCGGACATTGCGAGGAAGCGCCTGGCGGCGATGAAAGAATTCAGTGAACTCGGCGCAGGCTTCCGCATCGCTGCGCTCGACCTGGAACTGCGCGGCGCAGGCAACATGCTTGGCCGGCAGCAACACGGCCACATCGAAGCCATCGGCTTCGACATGTACTGCCAGATGTTGGAGCGGGCGGTGGCCAAGCTCAAAGGCGAAGAAGCCGCGCCAGAATTGCAAACGACCCTCAGCCTGGGGCTGGATGTCCGCATTCCGCAGGATTACATCCCGAGCGAAAACCTTCGCTTGCGCACGTACAAGCGGATTTCCACTATTGCTACGCAAGAGGAAAAACAGGATGTTCGGAAGGAACTCGAAGACCGCTTTGGCGCTCCGCCTGCGTCCGTAGAAAACCTTTTGGACTATGCCGTCCTCAAATCCATGTGCGAGCGCCTGCGAATTTCTACGGTCGAGCGCCAGGGCAGCCGGATTGCGGTGCGCTTCCACCCGGAGACAACGCTTGATCCGGCCAGGCTGGTGAGCGTGGTGCGCTCGCGCGCGGGCATCAAGCCCGATCCAAGCGGCGTGCTGTGGATCGAATTGAAGCGCGGCGAGCCCGTTCCGGCAGTCTTGAGAAACGTATTGCTCGGGCTTCAAGGGCAGGGCTAGACTGTTTGTTTGGGATATTTCCATTGTGCGGTAGAACTTGCCGGGCCCGCTCTTTGATTTGCAAGGAAGGAACTGCATGCGAAAACTTGTTCTATTCGTGGCGGTCGGCACGGCGTTTCCTGTGTTGGCGCAAGAGACGCGGGAATCCAGTTCGCAGGCGCCTCCGCCTGCTGCCACTCAGACGAAACCTGTGGCTACGCCGGCGGCTAAGTTGAAGGGCGCCGCGGCGACACAGCCGGTGGATCCGAACGCGGGAAAAACCATCGAAGAGATCATTGCCCGCGTCAACAACGAAATCATTACGCTCACCGAGTACGAGAAGGCGCGCCAGAGCGCCGAAGAGGACGCTAAGCAGGAATGCCAGGGCCGCTGCACTCCGGAGCAGTTGCAGGCGGATATCGAGGAGCGCAAAAAAAACACGCTGCGCGACTTGATCGACCAGTCGCTGCTCGTCCAGCGCGGCAAGGACATGGGCATCAGCGTCAAGGCCGACGTCATCAAACAACTCGATCAAATTCGCGTGCAAAACAAGCTGGATAGCATTGACGCGCTGGAAAAAGCGGTCACCTCGGAGGGCATGAACTGGGAGGATTTCCAAAGCAATATCGAAAATCATGTGCTCACCCAGAAGGTGATCGGTCAAGAAGTCGGGTCACACATCAACATCAGCGACGACGAAGTTCAAAAGTATTATGAGGCGCACAAAACGGAATTTGTGCGCCCGGAGCAGGTGGCGCTGCGCGAAATTCAGGTCAGTACGCAGGGCAAGAGTGCGGATGAACTGCCGGCGCTGAAGAAGAAAGCGGAGACGGCGCTGAAGCGCGTTCAGGACGGAGAGGACTTTGGGGAAATTGCGAAGCGCTACTCCGACAGCAGCACCAAGGACCAGGGCGGCTATCTTGGAATGTACAAGCGCGGCGAACTGGCTAAGGAACTCGAAGATAAAGTGTTCGCCATGAAGAGGAATCAGTTGACGGACGTCCTGGAGACTAAACAAGCGTATCTGATTCTTCAGGTGCTGGAGCACTACGACGAAGGGCAACAGTCGCTCGACAAAGTCAGAAATGAAATCATGGAGAAGCTGTACAGCGAGCGCATGGAGCCCGCTTTGCGCGCCTACCTCAAGACCCTGCGCGAGCAGAGCTACGTCATTATCAAGCCGGGTTACCAAGACATCGCTGGCGGCGGAAGTTCGGAAATTCAGGAAGTGAGCGCGACACCGGAAGCCAGCAAACAAAAGAAGGGCCACAAGAGATTCCTGCTCTTTGGCAAGAGGTCCGGATCGAGTTCCGGGAAATCCGGTTCGGATTCGGGCAAATGAAGGCGGCCTTTTCCATTAAATATGTTCTTCATGAATAATCTGGGCTAGAATCGGGCCAATGAAGACACCGCTCGTTTCTGATCTGAACTCCGAGCAGAACATCACGACGTTTTTCCTCGTTTGCGAAAAAGAAATTCGCAACACGCGCGAAGGCAAGCCCTACTTGCGCCTGGAACTGGGCGACCGCAGCGGCACTATCGAAGCGCGCATGTGGGAGCAGTTCGAAGCGGCCGCAAAGGGAATCAACCGCGATGACTTCGTGAAAGTCCAGGCGCGCGTGGAGATGTACCGCAGCCGGCCGCAGCTTTCGGTGATGCAGGTGCGCCTGGCCAAGCCCGAAGAAATTGACCTCGCCGATTTTTTGCCGCAGACGAAAGCAGACGTGGCGAAGCTGTACGCGGAGCTGCTGGAATACGCGACGTCGATTTCAAATTCCTGGCTAAAAAAGCTTGTGACGGGGATTCTCAGCGATCCGGACATCGCCGCGAAGTACAAGCGCGCTCCGGCAGCGAAAGTGATGCACCATGCGTATTTGGGCGGCTTGCTGGAACATGTTGTTAGTTTGTGTGGGCTGGCAAAGGCAGTTGCCGCGCATTATCCGGAACTGGACGTCGATTTGCTGTTGACCGCGGCGATGCTGCATGATGTGGGGAAGCTGGACGAGCTCGGTTACGAACGCGCCATCGGTTACACGGTGGAAGGCCATCTGCTAGGGCACATCGTCCTGGAAGTCCAAACCATTGCAAAAGCCATGGACGCGATCGAAGGTTTCCCGCCGAATTTGAAAACCGTCATTCAGCACATGCTCATCAGCCACCATGGCGAGTATGAGTTTGGTTCGCCCAAGCTGCCCATGATTCGCGAGGCGCTCGTTTTCCATTTTTTGGATGATCTCGATTCGAAGCTTGCCGCCGTGCGCACGGCCTTGGCGGGGGATTCCGGAGAGGCTGAATGGTCGGCTTACTCCCGAGCCTTGGGACGGAAGTTCCTGCGGCTGGAAGAATTTCTGAAGGATTTTACCCTCACATCACCGGACAAAAAGTAAGGGGCTAAAGAACCCGTACGCAAGCAAGAAAAAGGCCGTTGGCATCAACTTGAGCCCGGAAGTTGTGGATTATTTTGAGGGACTAGCGGAGGAGACGGGACTTCCATACCAGAAGTTGATCGATCTTTATCTTCTGGAGTGCGCGAGGAAGCGCAAGAAATTGGCGATGCGGTGGGTGGCGTAGCAGAGTTCTTGACATAGGATTGCGTATGGGCTGCACAAGCCACTAGACTGGTATTGGGCGACTGGATTCCATGTTCCCAAAGAGCCTCCAAATTCGGGATTTGGCGATACGCCCGGCGGCGGTGCTGGCGCCTATGGCGGGCGTGACGGACACGCTGTTCCGCCGCGTGATTCGAGGCCTGGGCGAGTGCGGCCTGCTGATGACGGAGTTCACCAGCTCCGAAGGCATCACGCGCAGCGCCGCAAAAACGTTGCGCTATTTGTATTTTCAGGAAGACGAGCACCCGATCACGGCGCAGCTTTTCGGCGCAAACCCGGCGGTGATGGCGCAAGCCGCCAGGATGGTTGAAGACCTCGGTTACGACGCGGTGGACATCAATCTCGGCTGCCCAGCGAAGAAAGTGGTGAAGTGCGGCGGGTCGGGGTTGCTGCGCGACTTGCCTCTGCTCGAGCAAATCTTTCGCGCGGTGCGCGCGGCGGTGAAAATTCCTTTGACCATCAAGTTGCGCGCGGGCTGGGACGAGAAATCCATTGTTGCCGCCGACGTGGCCAAGCTGGCAGAAAGCGTGGGCGTTGAAGCCGTCGCGGTGCACCCGCGCACGCGCGTTCAGGGTTACAGCGGCGCCGCAGATTGGTCCATCATCGCAGCCGTGAAGCAAGCGGTAAAGATTCCGGTCATTGGCAACGGCGACATCAATCGTCCGGAGGACGCCGAGCGCATGTTCCGGGAAACCGGTTGCGACGCGGTGATGATTGGGCGCGCGGCGGCCACGAATCCGTGGATCTTCCGCCAGATGCAGGAGTTCGCGGAGACGGGGCGCTACGCCATCCCGACCGAAGTTGACCGCTTCCGGTTACTGATTGACTACTACGGACAAATTTGCGCCGCCAACCTACCCGATGGTGTAGGCAAAATGAAACAGTTCGCTTGCTGGTTTACTCATAGCGTGGGGAACGGCAGCGAGCTTCGCAGAATCGTACATGCGGCGCGCACGCCCGGCGAAATCCTTTCCAGGGTGGAGAGTTTCTTCCAGGGCGGAGCGGCTGCGGGCGTCCGCGTTGCGGGCGCGCAGGAAATGGCCGATGGCTCCACGGTCACCAGCAAGCTGGACCGCGCTGTCGCCAGAAATGAGGACCCGGCCCATGGTCCCAGTCAGCATGTCAGTTTCGAGGCAACGCTCGGAACGTAGAATTGCAGTCCACCTACCTATGCGCGTGAGCGGACGCGACTCCCGCGGCATGGCCTTCGAGGAAGAAACCTCCAGCGAAAACCTTTGCCGCAGCGGCGCCGCGTTTCTGACGCGCTTTGATGTGGCGATAGGCTCGGATCGCAGCATTCCGTTATCGAATTATGCACCGCGCCGCGGCGCGGCGGACTTCTCGACCTCTGGACGCGTCGTGCATGTTCGCGACGCGGAGTCGGGCGGAGAGAAATTCGTGGGTGTGCAGTTTGTTGGCCCGCGGTTCCAGCGCGTGTTCCGGTCGGAATCGGCGGCCTGAGCTCCTTCTTTTGCGGGAATAGAAGTCCCTTGCGCGCCTACAAGCCTGTGGTCGTTCGTTGGAGGCGCTCTCCTCTATTCCCAAGGCAGGTGTTCAGATACCAGGTATTCCCGAAAGGGTCCCTCACGCCGGCTGAGCGGTCGCCGTAGGGCTTGTCGTTCGGTGGCTCAACGGAAGTGGCCCCCGCGCGCAGCGCCTGTGCGTACATGGCATCCGCGTCGGGTACGAAAATGTGCAGGTGGCAGGGCTTCGGCTGATACTCTCCGTGGGCTTCGTCGATTTCGAGCGTGGCGTTGCCAATGCGCATAGTGGCGTGCATCACGATTCCTTCCGGCGATTTGTGCACGCCCATCGCTTCCGCCCCGAACGCAGCTTCCATAAACGGAATCATCTTGTGCGCCCCGCGAACATGAAGATACGGCTGCACGCTTGGCAGCGCTCCGGAAGAATCGAGGGACCAGCGTTTTGGCGTCGCGATGTACCAACGGTTGCCAAAACGGTCTCTAAGAGCACCCCAGCGATCACCAGAAGGGTGATCGCTGGTGGGCCTGTAGATCGCGGTAGCGCCGGCCTGCAGTGCGCGGTCAAAGGTGGCGTCGGCGTCGTCCACGTACAAGTGAATGTCTGTCGGAGAGGACGGAATTTGCTCGTTGGCCTCGGCGGTTTCGATTACTCCATTGCCGATGGCCACTTCCGCGTGCATCAACTTGCCATCCGGCAACGGCACTCGCAGCCGTTCCGTGCCCGCAAAAGCGTTCTTTAAGAACTCGATGAACTGCGATGCGCCGTTCACGATGATGTAAGGCGTAATGGACGTGAATCCCGGACGCATGTAGTGGACGGCCTTCGCTGGCGCCGTTGCGGTCGATTCGGTTCTTTCGTTCATGGGCATAGTCGTTCTCCTTTGCAGATCGGATTTGAGTGCTGCTCGAAACTCGGTTCGCGGCAAGTAACGCAGCTCGCGGGCAATCGCAGCAAGCGGTGCAAGGTCGCGGTGCGGCACTTTCTCCGCCCGCGGCTGCAGAGACACGAGCATAGCTTGCACAACCTCTTCGACCTGCTCGGCGAGGGGGCGCTTGGGTAGCCGCTCAGGCACGGCCGCCTCCCATCTGCGCACGCAGGCGCTCGAGCGCGCAACGGCAATTGCTTGACCGCTCCCTCGCTTTTGCCGAGCCGCTCGGCGATTTCCCGAATGCTGCGCTGGTCCACGAAGCGCTCGTGAACCACGCGCCGCTGGGTTTCCGGGAGCTGCCCCACCAACCGGAGCAAACGCGCTCGGTGTTCGATAGCACGGCAGACGCTCCTCCGTCCTCCCTGGGGCGGCGGACTTCTTAGGCGCTGCGCTTCTCGGCGAAGCCTTGTTCCTTCCGGGGCGTCCGGTGGGCTTCATCGCTCTGGGAATAATAACTCGCCAGCGCGAAAAAGGTTACGGCGCTGCCCGGTTCCGCCCAGCCCCCGTGGGAATGCCGGGCGCTGTCGTTTTTCATACCATGCCGGTACTCCAGAGCAGTTACATGCGTCCGTGAAAATTGGTGAAAATGAGGACAACGATTCCCGTGTGCTGGTGCGGTCTGCCGGCGCTCGGCTCAGGGAGGGTTGAATGCAGAAGCTACAACATCTCTCTCCAAAAGGGTGCGAAGGGCGAACGGAACAACAATAGCGCTGGCAAGCAACACGGCAAGGCCCGCGCCGAACAAGTGCAGGTGGAAAACAAAAAGGGGGAGAAGGACCCCAGCCCGTCCAAGGGTAGCAAGAGTCAGGGCAAGCACAAGGGCTGGTCGACGAAGGGCGAACACAAAGCCAAGGGCCACCGCTAGGATCGGCAGTCCAGAGTTCGGTCATTAAAACCCAGGGGAGCCATGAAGACGGAGCGGCTTCCTTTCCTTTTGGGAACTATCCACAGGTAGTAGCCAGTTAGCACCTAAGGCGTGATGCCACCGCGGACCACCAGAGCGGCAATCCACGAAGCGACAGAATTTGAGAGAGTGAGCTAGCGCGTCACCTGGCGCAAATGCCGGTGGTGACGACTTTCTTGTTGGGCTTGAGTTGATAGGTGAAGTAGGGAACGGCCACGCGGAAAGACTGTGGGTCGTTGTTGGCGCAATGCCCGGGGCTCTGCTGAGAGCAAAGTGGGCTCGCGAGATGGTCGTCCGCAAAGGCAATATTGGCGCGGTGCTGCGGGTCCAGAGCCACTTGGAAAAAGTCCGCGAGGCTGCGGCTGTCGTCGTTGGAGCATCCGGTGCCGCTGGTGCAAACCGTTCCGGAATGAATGACGTGGTCGCTGGCCGCATGCTCCGTGAAAGTCGGGACAGCAGCGTTGCCATTGACAGTTTCGGCAGCATACACGTTCCACTGGGCCCAGCAATCGGTCGTGCCGTCCGCGCAACTCGGCTGCATGGTGGCAACGTCGTTGGAGTTGCCAGCCATGTTTGCTCCGAGCCAAGTCACTACGACGTGCCCATAGGCATCCGCCGCGACCCACGGAAACACATTGGCTTTGCCCACGGTTGGGCCGCTATTCACGCGCACGGGAGCGGTCCACGTGTTCCCTAGATCCGAGGAGGAAGAGAGGAACACGTTCTGGTTGTCCGACCAGACGGTGTAGAGGTTGCTAAAGTTATCGACCGCAATGGCGGGGAAAATGTTGTTGTTCCCGTTGGTGGCGCCCAAGGATCCCGCAGGGCTGGCAAACACCTTGTGGTCGGTGAATGTGAAAGTGGCGGCGCCCAAGCCCGCATCCGTGGACACTCCCACATAAACGGTCCGCTGCGGTTTGCTACGAGTATTTTCTAGGGCGTTGTCGGGAGCCGTGAAGGCAACGTAAAGGTTCCCTTTGCTCGGGCAGGCGCTATGGTCGACTTTGAGCTGCGCCGCGGTGTTGGCAGTGTCGGTGGGCGCCAAGCTGCCCGCGGCGAGAAGTGTTGCCGCATCGATGGCTTCGCCGGCGCCCGCCGTGTATGTCAGCCCGCCGTTATTGGAGCGCTGCACATCAATGTTGAACGTTGCCAAGTCATGGTAGGCAACGTAGACGGTAGAAGGATCGGCGGCAGCGTCGTTCCACATGCGGTCATCGCCCGGGATCAGCGAAGCAACCACATTGGGCGGAGTGAAAAACGTGTCCCCGCGGTTTCGCGAATTGGTGGCCGTTACTCCAGGGGCGAGCGTCAAGCTCGTTAGTGCGAGATTCGGAATCGCGGAATTGTTCGGGTCAGGCGCGCTGACGGCAATGTCGCCATCGCCACCGCCCGGAGCCACCCCGAGGTTGGTAGGGCTCCCGACATTATTGACGCAACCGCCGCCGTTTAGCCCGAAAATACCGCAGTTGTCGGGCTGGCCTTCGTATTTGAAGGGCAGAGTGCCATTGGCATTGGGCGCGCCATCGATGGGCTGGCTCCAGCGCCAAAGATCCAGGCCGCCGGGCACGCCACGAATGGACTGCACATAGATCGTGCCTTGCGAATCGACACGGTCGGACGGTTCGAGTCCCTGAACAATGAACGCGAGGGGGCTCAAACCCGTAGGAACGGGAGCCAACTGCGGCAAACAAAGGCTTTGATTGGGGCTAAAGCCGTCCGTGCCTGGACCCACGAAGGCGGGAATGGCTTCGGCGCCCCCGCCTGCGCCCGTTTGGCTTGGGCAGGCGTGCTCGTTGGTGGGGTCGGGAAAGGAAGTTTGGGCAATGACGTTGCGGCCGAGATCTACAGAGAACATGAGGATCAGAGCGAACAGGACTACGGCTTCGACAAACAGCAATCGCCGGAGCTTGCGCATGGACGTCTCCTTCGGACACGAAATTCTTGCTCTTGCGAGGCTGAGGAGGGCCTCTTAGCGAGTCACTTGGTTCTCGCGAATTTGGCGAAGCGGGTGGTCATCCACTGTTCAAGGAGGCACGGACCCGAAGGACAGCTCTCGGCCACCCGCTTCTTGAGGCACGAGTCAGCTATAGAGCGAGACGGTAATTCGAACAATCGGGTGGTTACCGGAATTGAGGCATTCCAAACACCTGATGCACGCCGATGGAGAATTCCGTTAGGCAAGGAATCCCGGGGTGGTCACCGGCTTGGGGGTTGTGCGGACTTAGCGCCTGCTTTCGTTTGCTCAAAAATTTGCAAATCGTGCAAACTTTTTTGTGGGTTCTTCCGTCACTCAAATATCCAGCCAGAAATGCGTAGTGGTCCCAGGAACCCGCAGCGCGGCATGAAGCGGAGCAAGCGTGCCGCACGGCTTGTCGTGCTCGTGCGGCAGCTCACCCTTCATGCTCATGGGTTGCGGGATTCGACGTTCCCGTGTCTCTTGACTCTTGTCGAGTGGTCCGGTCGGGGGATGCGCGAAAGCTTCCAGCTCCTATTTGTTCACGAGGAGGACCACCATGCACTCGCTTGTTCGACCTTTCCTGTTCGCCCTCAGCCCGATGTTCTTGTTGTTTGCCGGACTGCTCTCCACTCCGCATTGCGCCTCAGCATCCCAGGTCCAGGAAAGCGTCGCCACTGCTCCATCGCTGGACAACCTGAAATCCCGCGCGGAAGATGGCGACGCCAAGGCTCAATTCAGTCTTGCCGTGCATTATCTGCGGAGCAATCCCGCCGCTCCGGATTACGGCTCAGCCATAAAATGGCTGCGCGCTTCGGCCAGCCAGGGAAATACCCAAGCGCAATTTTTCCTTGGCTATCTCTACCAAGCTGGCGAAGGGATCGACAGAGACTTCGCCAAGGCCGCCGAGAACTACCAGGCCGCCGCGGAACACGGTTACGCTCCCGCCGCAAACAACCTAGCGTACCTCTACGACCGCGGACAGGGCGTTCCCAAAGACCTCCGCAAAGCTGTGGAATTGTATCTGGTCGCAGCGCAGACAGGTAACTATGTCGCTCAATTCAATCTCGGAACGATGTACTACCGGGGCGACGGAGTTCCTCGCGATTACTCTCTCGCTGCAAAATGGTTTCGTGCCGCCGCCGAGGAAGGCGATGCCTATGCTCAGCACAACCTCGGCTTCCTCTACTTCAAGGGCCTCGGCGTGCCTTGCGATTACAAGGAATCCGCCCGATGGGAACGGCTTGCCGCGGAGCAGGGGGAGCTTCACGCCCAGACCGACCTTGGCTATCTCTACGAATCAGGCAGAGGAGTGCCGCTCGATTACGTTGCTGCTTACACCTGGTATGCGCGCGCGATCGCCGGCGGGTACAGGGTCAGCGTTGATCGTCTCAAAAGCCTCTCCCGCATCATGACCAAGAGGCAAATGGAAGAAGCCAACACGCTGGTCGCCGCGGAAACTTCGCAGCCGCAACGGCGTCTCAAGAGGCCAACGACGGCCGTCTCGGCATTGCTCGAATCTCATTGATGCTAATCCGCCTCGTTATTCGGGCAGGATCACCGCTTTCCCTCGTGTCCGCGCATCAAGCGTCGCTTTATCCAAGTTGAGTTGCCCGGCGACGAGTTCCGGCGGTGTGTGCGACAACCACTCGGAAAGTGCCAGGTCCTGGTAGTAGCTGCTTTTGAACATTTCCAGGAATTTCAGGTCCGTGTTGCCGGTGTTCTCCACGTAGTGCGGAAGCGTTTTTTGGACGTAGCCCACGTCACCGGCATCGAAGTCCAAGGTGCGCGCGCGGCCCACCGTGGCAAACACGGTCATGCGCGCCTTGCCGGTAATGAAGAATTGCCATTCGTCGGCATTGGGATGCCAGTGCAGTTCGCGCACACGCCGGCAGCAAGCCGCATGTTTACCCCGGCGAGCGGCTTCGAAACGGCCAGCTCGCGCACGGTGACCTCGCGCGACCATCCGCCCTCTATGACGGGGCCCTCTTGCACCTGTCGCCGGATACCCTACCTTGAGCTGCCGCGATACAATCCCCAAGATTTCCGAAGGCATCAGCCCCGCGCTCCGCAACACCCGCAGACAGAGCCTTCCATTTCTTGGAACGGTTCGTTTTTTCAACCCAGGAAGGTTACGGGGTTCTCCTCAGCCAAAATCAGGGACCTGCCTGATTCAATTGCAGGAATTTTCGGATTGTGCTTTGAAGGCTTGCTTGGCAAATTGTGCGACATTTCATGAGAGTGCTGATACCTGATGATCGGCGTGGTCAGCGGGATTCCTTACGCAAGTTGTTGGAAAGAGAGCGTGAGGTCCAGGTCAGCGGGATCGCCGAAGAAGCGGAGGGCGCTCCTGACGGCGTGATGGCCCGCGAGCTGCGGCGTGCTTTGGATGGTTGTCCCATCTGCGACAGCGACTACCGCGATCATTCCTTTGTGGTTCTCGCGACCGTGGTTATCGAGCCGCATTGGCAAAGCCCGCTGCGTGTGAAGCAATACTATGATTTTCTTGAAGAGCACCACTGGGAGGAACTTCTAAGCTTGCGGGAGTGGAGTGACGGCGCGGATGCGCTCATAGGTTTTGCCTTTCGCTGTGCGGCGGGACGCATAGGGATTGTTACGATGTTCAGCCCGGCCAAGCCCGGTTTGCCCGACACTCCGCTGCACTACACCATCCTTCCCGAAGAAGAAGGGAACAGCTTGCTCGCGTTGCTCCCTGCCGAAAAGTGGCATCCGTTGCGGTAGGCTTCTATTCTGCACGGTAGGCTATACTCCTTCGGGAGGGCTGCCTTGCCGCTGCACACGTTTGTCCGCTTTGAGCCGCTGACTGGAAAAGGGCAGCAGCTTCGCCAAGAGTTGAAGCTACTTCTGGAGCCAACGCGCGCCGAGCCCGGCTGCATCCGCATCCATCTCTACGAAGCGCTGCGCGATCCGTTGGTCTTTTATATTCATTCCGAGTGGGTGGACGAGGCGGCGTTCGACGCCCACCCCAAGCTGCCGCACATGACGCGCTTTCTGAGCTTGGTGAGCGAACTGGTTACACATCCCGTGAAAGGCATTCGCACCAAACAAATCGGTTAATTATTTGGTTTGGGGGTGCTTCGGCTGATCCTAAGCCGCTGATCCGCTAGCTTTTGCAGCGCGCATTTGGGCCACGATCTCCTGGAATTGCCGCGTAAGGTGCGGCACGATTCCCAACTGTCGCTCGATGAGCATCAACTGCGCCCGATGATGCATTTCGTGCTCTTTCGCAGCCAGCAACCGCTCGAAACGCGTTTTCGCCGTCTTCCCATCGGGCTCGATCACCGTTTCCGCAAGGAATTCCGGCGTCAGGGTTTCCAACCACGCCGCAAATTTTTCGCCTTCCGTGCGCAGCAGCTCCAAAATCTCGGCTTTCCTTCTCGGCTTCGCTTCCTCGGCGTTGAACTTGTCCATCATCCCAAAGAAATCGAAGCCCACCAGTGTGGTGAGGCGTTTCCTGTGCACGTCTTCCCAGATGCGCGTGGAGATCGCCACGTGCGTCAGCATGCGCGCAACGGTTCGCACTTCCGGGGCTGCCACAAAGCTGTATTTATCCTCGGGAATATCTTCGGCAACCTTCATGGTGTTCTGGCGCACCGTGCGAAACGCATTAGCCAATTCTTTTCCGCCGTAGATGCTCATGGATCACCTCGCAGTGAGATTGTCTGCGCCACCCGGAGCAGACCGCATACTTCGATGCACAGTTTTGGCTGCCGGTCACCCCTTCCAGCACTGTTTTTTTCAGCGCTCCTCGCTGCCGCTTGCCTCGCCGGCTTGGCTGCGGACCATCTGATGGTACGCCGCACGACGCGTCAGGCCGCGCTCCTTGGCGGCCAGCTTGAGCGCTTCTTTGCGATCCAGCTTGGCCTGATGCATCAATTCCTCGACGCGCGCCGCCAGCGATTGCGCCGAGTCACCTTGCCCATACCCCTCAGCCACATCGGGTGGGCCAAGAAGGAGTGTGATTTCGCCGCGCGCCGGCCGTTTTTCGAGCGTGGCGGCAATGTCGGAGAGCTTGCCGCGCCGAAATTCTTCGTGGACTTTAGTGACCTCGCGCGCCAGGCAAGCGGGCCGATCGCCGAGAATTTCCAGCGCGTCGGCAAGGCATTCCTCAACGCGGTGCGGCGCCTCATAAAAGATGATCGTGCGCTCCTCGATGCGCAAGCGTTCGAGGGTGCGGCGGCGTTCGCCACTTCGCGCGGGCAAAAATCCCACAAAGAGGAACTCTTCGGTGGGCATACCGGAGGCGGAAAGTGAAGCGAGCAGCGCCGACGGCCCGGGAATCGGCACCACGGGAAGGTGATGGCGCAGGCAGAGCGTCACCAGGCGGTGCCCCGGGTCCGACACCAGCGGCATGCCTGCGTCGCTGACTAGCGCGATTTTCGCGCCTTGCTCCATGGCCATGACTAGTTCCGGCGCACGCGTCAATTCGTTGTGCTCGTGGTAGCTGATCAGCGGCTTGTGAATGTCGTAGTGCGTAAGCAGCTTTTGTGTGTGGCGCGTATCTTCGCACGCGATTTGATCCGCTTCTTTGAGGATCCGCAGCGCGCGCAGGGTAATGTCCTCGAGGTTGCCAATCGGTGTCCCCACAAGATACAAGCAACCCGTGGGATTCTGCTCGTCTGTACCCGAATTCTTCCCCGCCATGACGACCAGTCTAGCACGCACCTGATGGGGAAGCGCCGGCAGCGAAGGACATCGCTATACAAAAGCGCCCAGCGCGCGGCGGCTGTTTCCTAGGAATGCTATACTTCCTTTTTTGGACGGGTTGAGGAGGGGCTTCTGTGCCGCTGTACGAGTACAAATGCTTAAGCTGTGGCCGTCTCATGGAGCGCATTGAGAAAGTTTCCGGCCCGCACTTGAAGAAATGCCTCCATTGTGGCGGAAGGGTGGAGCAGTTGCTGGCGGCGCCCGCTATCCAATTCAAGGGCGCGGGGTGGTATGTCACCGATTACGCAAAGAAAACGAGCGGCGGCGATTCCGAAAAACCTGCGGCTCCGTCAACGGAAACAGTGAGCAAAAGCGGCGACGCCAAGGAATCGGGTTCTACAGACACCAAAGAAAAAAAGTCCACGAAGAAAAAGTAAATCGTGCGAGGAGCCGAATGGCCGATGCCACGCAAGGAAAGAGTGCCGCTGCACGCAAAGTGCGCAAAGCGGTTCTGCCGGCCGCCGGGCTCGGCACGCGATTTTTGCCTGCGACCAAAGCCCAGCCCAAAGAAATGCTGACCGTCGTGGACAAGCCGCAGATTCAGTACGTTGTCGAAGAGTGCGTCGTTTCCGGGATTGAGCACATCATTATCGTCACGGGAAAAGGAAAGAACTCCATCGAGGATCACTTTGACTACTCGCCCACCCTGGAGCGGTTTCTGGAAGAAAAAGGGAAAAAAGAGCAGGCGGCCATGGTGCGGCACATCAGCGACATGGTGCAGGTGAGTTACACGCGCCAGAAAGAACCGCTCGGCTTGGGACACGCCGTGCTGGTGGCGAGAGACCTTGTGGGCGACGAGCCTTTCGCTGTTTTGCTTGGCGACGTGTTGATTCCTGGTCCCAATCCCGCCACCAAACAGCTTATTGACGTCTACGCCGCGACCGGCGTGGGAGCGATCGCCGTCGAAGAAGTGCCCAAGGAGCGAACGCACCTCTACGGCATTATTGGTGGTGAGCCTGCGCCGCAGCCGCCGTTCGGAGCGCGACTTTTGCGAATTCGCGAAGTGGTGGAAAAACCCAGGCCGGAGAAGGCTCCGTCGAACCTCGCGATTACCGGGCGCTATGTCTTACCGCCGCAGATTTTTGATTGCTTGGCGCGCACCAAGCCCGGCGCAGGCAATGAAATCCAGTTAACGGACGCGCTGCGCATTCTCGCTCAGGAAGTCGGCTTGTGGGCGTACATTTATGACGGAAGGTCGTACGATGCCGGCGATAAATTGGGATTTTTGAAGGCCACCGTGGAAATCGCCCTGCAGAACAAGGAATTTGGCGGGGAGTTTCGCGAGTACTTGAAGACCCTTAAATTGTAGAAATCGCATGAGCACGCGCATTTTAGGAATTGAATCTTCTTGTGACGAGACCGCGGCCGCCGTGGTCTCGGACGGGCGCGAGATTCTGTCCAGCGTCGTGGCCTCGCAAGTCGACGTACACCGGAAATATGGCGGCGTGGTCCCGGAACTGGCTTCGCGCGAGCATTTGCGGCAGATTGTGCCGGTGGTGCGCGAAGCGCTTGCGCAGGCAGGCCTGAAGCTGGAAAAAGTTGACGCCATCGGCGTGACGCAAGGGCCAGGCCTTGTCGGCGCCCTTCTCGTGGGAATCACTTATGGCAAGACGCTGGCGGAATCGCTGGGCAAGCCACTGGTGCCGGTCAATCATCTGGAAGGGCATATCCACGCCGTTTTTCTCGAGGCGCACAAAGCGGGGCGCGCTCCGAATCTTCCCGCGGTTTGTTTGATTGTCTCTGGCGGACACACGGTTTTGTATGAAGTGAATACGCAAGGTTCCAGTGTGCCGGATGCCAGCGCGCTTTTTCGTTACCGCAAGCTGGGGCAAACGCGCGACGATGCGGCGGGCGAGGCTTATGACAAAGTCGCGAAACTCCTCGCGCTCGGTTACCCCGGGGGCCCGATTCTCGATCGGTTGGCTGCCGCAGCAGACCGAGCGCCCGCTCCCGTGAAATTCGGCCCCACGAAAACGCGCGGTAATCCGCTCGATTTCAGCTTCAGCGGCTTGAAAACCGCCGTGCTTTATCATTTGCGCGAGCATGCAGAATACTCCAGCGAGATTCGCCAGCGTGAAGAGGCACTCGCGCGTGGCGAGCGAAAATTCGATCAGTTACTCCCGCTTTGCAGCAAAGCTACGCTCGGTCTTGTGCGCGAATTTCAAAACGCGGTGATTCGAGATCTAGTGGATCGCACGATGGCCGCGGCAGAAGAACTTGACGTCGGGAGCATCCTGGTTTCCGGCGGTGTAGCGGCCAATAGCCAGTTGCGCGTGACCTTTGAAGAACGTGCCAAGGGCGCAGGCCTTGAAGTATTCTTCCCGAGCCGCGCGCTCTCCACGGATAATGCCGCAATGATCGCTGCCGCCGCGTACCCGCGGTTTCGCGCTGGCGTCCTCGCCGATCTTACGTTGAACGCTGACCCCAGCCTTGCGCTCGCCTAAGAATGGAACGCGGGGGGATCGATTCATGAAAATCCCGAAACGCCTCTTCATTGCGGCAATTCTAGTGTTTTCCCTGCTGGGTGGCAGGAGCTCTTGGGCCCAGACAGCGCGATGGACCGAGCAAAAGGCCAACGAGTGGTACGCAAAGCAGCCATGGCTCGTCGGAAGCAATTACATCCCACGTTCGGCCATCAATGAACTGGAAATGTGGCAGGAGGCAACTTTCAATCCAGAGCAAATCGATCAGGAGTTGGGCTGGGCAGAATCCCTCGGCATGAACACCATGCGTGTGTTTCTTCACGACCTGCTTTGGCAACAGGATGCCGAGGGGTTTAAGAAACGCATCGACCAGTTCCTGACGATTGCCGCGAAGCATCACATTCGCCCGTTGTTTGTGCTTCTCGATTCTTGCTGGGATCCCTTGCCGCACCTCGGGCCGCAGCATCCTCCCATTCCTGGCGTTCACAATTCCGGCTGGGTGCAAAGTCCCGGCGCCGTGGCTCTAGGAGATGCCAAACAATATCCGCGCTTGAAAGCCTATGTGCAGGGAGTAGTCGGTGCGTTCGCCAAGGACAACCGCATTCTCGGCTGGGACATTTGGAACGAACCCGGCAACAGCAACATGGGGAGTTACGCAAAGGAAGAATTGAGAGACAAGACCGAACGAGTTCTGGTGCTCTTGCCGCAGGCATTCGAATGGGCGCGCGAAGTCAATCCCACGCAACCGCTCACCAGTGGAGTCTGCTGCGTGGACCAGGCACCCGATGCATCGCACCTTGGCAAGGTTGAACTGATTCAGTTAGGCGAGTCCGACGTGGTAACGTTTCACAACTACAGTTGGCCGGAATATTTCAAGCGCGAAGTGGGCTGGCTCAAGAAATACAACCGCCCGGTCATCTGCACGGAATTCATGGCGCGTTCGGTAGGCAGTACGTTTGACACCATTCTGCCGATTGCGAAAGAAGAGAAAGTTGGCGCCATCAACTGGGGCTTCGTCGCGGGCAAAACGCAGACGAACCTGCCCTGGGAATCGTGGGAGCATCCCTACATCCTCGCGCAGCCGCCGGTATGGTTTCACGAGGTGTTGCATCCGGACGGAAGGCCCTACCGCCAGGCCGAGGCGGACCTGATTCGCGAGCTTACGGGGAAGCAAGGGAAGTAGCGGCGACTAAGAAGCCCTGCACAACCTCGTTTTCACCGCCCGGGGTATACTTTCGCGCACATGCCCAGCAAAAAGAGCAGTAAGGGCCCGCGATTCCAGCCTGCGAGCGATCAATCGCTGCTCATTTATTTTGGCGAAAAAATCACACGCAAAGCGAACGAGAACGTCAGAAGGCTTCTGCATCTGCTGGGGGAGGACCCGCTTGCCGGAGTGCACAATCTGCATCCCGCGTATTGCTCGCTGCTTGTAAAATTTGACGTGCGGAAGTGGCGGCAGGAAGCGCTGGAAAAAGAGCTACGCAAATATCTAGCCCGGCTCGACAAAGTGAACTTGCCCGCCCCGCGCGAGGTGGAGATCCCGGTCTGTTACGGTGGAGAATTCGGCCCCGACCTGGAAGACGTAGCTGCGACGCACGGGATGACGCCCGAACGCGTCATTGAGCTGCACACTTCGGCCAACTACCTTGTCTATTTTTTGGGATTCACCCCAGGCTTCGCATATCTCGGCGAATTGGCGCAGGAATTGGTCACGCCGCGCCTACCGTCGCCGCGCAAAAGAGTGCCGGCAGGAAGCGTGGGCATCGCCGGGAATCAAACGGGCGTATATCCGTTCGAAACGCCGGGCGGGTGGAGATTGCTGGGCCGCACGCCGCTGGCGATGTTTCGAACGGATCGCGAAGATCTTAGCCTCTTGTCCATTGGCGACCACGTGCGTTTCGTGCCTATCTCGAGGGAGAGCTTTGCGGAGTTGGCTCGCAGATGAGCGCCATCGAAGTGCTGGCACCAGGGCTGCTCACGACGGTGCAGGACTTGGGGCGAGAGGGCTTCGGTCCCATGGGCGTCTCGCCCTCGGGCGCCGCGGATCCCCTTGCACTGCGAATCGGCAATCGGCTCGTGGGAAACGCCGAAGGCGCCGCGACGCTTGAGATGACACTACTTGGTGGAACGTTCCTTTTTCGAGAGGGAGGTATTGGGGCTCTAACAGGTTCCGACTTTGGGGCCAACCTGGACGGCACGGCCGTTCCGCGTTGGGCTTCCTTTGAAGTAAAGCCGGGGCAAACGCTTCGGCTGGGGCCGACGCGTTCGGGTGCACGATGTTATTTGTGCGTGCAAGGTGGAATCGCTGTGAAATCATTCCTGGGAAGCGCTTCGACGCACCTCCTCAGTGGCCTGGGTGGCCACGAAGGGAGGGCGCTCCGCAAGGGTGACGTCTTGAAAATTGGCGATGCTCGCGAGGCAAAAGAGAAAGGAACGGACCATAATGCCAGTTCTACGGAAGGCGCACATAAGTCGAATCGCTTGCGAAGCGTTGCGGCCAAAGCTTTGGAGCTTCTTGCGCCCCGCAAAGTCTTGCGCGTGACGCCGGGTCCACAGAGCGATTGGTTCCCGAAAGCCGCGCAGAGAATCTTCTATAGCTCCACGTATCGCGTCTCCGAGGAAGCCAACCGCATGGGCCTACGACTGGCAGGTCCGGCGATTCGCGAAGGTGCACACGGCGAAATGATCAGCGAGGGCGTTTCGCTGGGAGCCATTCAAGTCGCCGCAGGAGGACTCCCCATTCTTTTGTTCGTCGAGCAGCAAACCACCGGTGGGTATGCAAAGATGGCCAACGTCATTTCCGCGGATTTCAGCAGCCTGGGCCAGCTTCGTCCGCGCGACGAAATTCGCTTCGAGCTTGTCAATTTTGAATCCGCTCGCAAGTTGTTCATCGAACAGGAAAAGCTGCTGGCCGCGAAGGATTTGATTGTGTAGCCGCAGCGCCATATATCCCAACTAATCCCAACTCCCTCGCGGACGCTGCTGCTTTTTCCTGTTGCCATACCGACGGCTTTCCGAGGCGGTCCACTCCCGAGCTTGGTCAGTCACGTGCGAGTCGCGGAGCGCGAACTAAATGCCTCGTTTTGAACAGTTTAAGCTGTAAGAAGTCCTGGGAGTGCGGCCGTCTTGCCGCCGCTTTTCTTACCTCCCCGATGGCGACTTGATGCTTTGGCCGTGGTGGAGGGTCTAGAATTGGCGACCATGACGCGTATTGATTTGAATTGCGACCTGGGCGAGCTGCCCGAGGCTATCGCCGACGGCACGCAGGAAGCGCTCCTGCGCTCCATCACCTCGGCCAACGTCGCCTGCGGCGGCCACGCGGGCGACGAACGCACCATGCGAACGACGATCGAGCAGGCGTTGCGCGCGGGCGTTGCGGTCGGCGCGCATCCGGGCTACCCCGACCGCGAGAATTTCGGCCGCCTGGAATTAAAACTGTCCCCCCAAGCCGTCGCGGATTCCGTTTGCGACCAAGTCCGCGCGCTCGCGGCCGTCGCGGCCGCACGCGGCGCGAAGCTGGTGCACGTGAAGCCCCACGGCGCGCTTTACAATCAGGCGGTAAAGAATCGCGAACTGGCAGAGGCGATTGCCCAAGGCGTCGTGAAATGCAACAAGAACTTAGTCTTAATGGGTTTGGCAGAATCGGCCATGCTGGACGTTTTTCGCGATGCGGGCTTTGCCGTTGCCGCGGAAGCCTTCGCCGACCGGCGCTACGAGCCGGATGGCACGCTACGCTCCCGCAAATTCGACAACGCGCTGATCCGCGATCCCGCCGAAGCCGCCAGACAAGCTCTCAGCATCACCGAGCGCGGCATCGTGACCGCCCACGACGGCACCGAAGTGAAACTCGCCGCCCAAACCATCTGCATCCATGGCGACACGCCCGGCTCCGTGCAAATCGCCGCCGCCGTCGCCCGCAAGCTGCGCGAAGCTGGCATCACACTCGCCGCTCTAGTGTAAGCGCACTCGATTCAGCAGACTTGACGTGCCTCTTGAATGGAGGATGAAGCCCTTTTGCCGCAAGAAGAGTAAGAGGATCGAACAGAACGTAACGGTCATGCGGCGCTCCCAGGCGGGGTCTTCAAAAGCTCGGTTGATGTAACCGCGACGCGCGAAGGCGGAGACAGAGACTCGCCAAAGGATCCACATCAGGACAGGAAAGAGGGTTCCGCCTATTTCTTTTTATCCGAATCGGGCGACTCCACATACACAAGCTGGAACGTGCTACCTGTACCGTTCGGCTCGATTCCCACGAAGTGCTGTTTTTCTTTTGTCCCCGCCTTGAACGTCATTTGGCCGGGATCGGGTTTGTCGTCTTCACAGGTAAGTTGGCTCGAAGACTTCCCTTCGTCCTTGTCCTTGCTTTCTGAAGCAGCCGCGCCGCAATCCAGCACGGTTCCGTACTTTGTCAAGGCCTTCTTGTAGAACGCCGCGACTTTCTGCGCAGAATCATTGGACTCCAGCTTAACGACTGCCAGCTTGAACGCGAACGCGCTACCCCACAGCCCAAACTTAGCCGAGGTTGAATCGTCCTGCTTGTCTTTGTGCGGGCGAGCGCCCGGATAGATGGGCAGTCCAACATCTTTGGCCGTGGCTACCGCGTTGAAGTACAGGCCCGCACCTTGGCTACCCTTACCGCTGGACTGTTTGTCTGGCTTTTCTTGGGCCGGCAGGGGCGAAGCAATGTAAATGTAGATGATCCCGCAGGCGAGTACGAGAGGCGTCAGCCTCGGCAGCAAACGCAACCCCTTGGTGCGGTGACGCACATCACAAGACAAAGTTTTCCTATTCATGGCTCCCTCCCGCATCACGAATACCCTTCTCAAGTGCCATGATACGCGCCTTCTCGGGAGAAAGTTCCCCGCTTCCAAAAATAAAAAGCGGGCAAGATGAACTTGCCCGCAGAAGGGGAGCTGCCGCAAAAGCGGCAAAGTAGATGGAATTATTCGAATTTTTCCGTCATCACCGGAAACTGTAACTTGGCCTTGGCCAGCGACTTCACGACCAGCACTTCGGCGAGCTCGGCAGTGGTGTTCTTCGCGGTAGCCATTTCGCTGACGAGCAGGTACTTGGCGCGCTCGAGCATTTTCTTTTCGCGGAAGGAGAGGGGCTTGCTGCGGCTGAGGGAAACCAGGCTCTTGAGGACGGCGGCGACTTCAATGAGCGACCCCGTGCGCATGCGCTCAGAATTCTCCTTGAAGCGGTGCTTCCAGTCCGGATGCGAGTTGAGTTTGCCCTTTTCGAGAAAGCCTAGGACTTTGGTGGATTCATTTGACCGGATGACGGACCGAAGGCCAACTGTCCCTGTGTTGGACTGCGGCACCATCACGCGCAAGCCGCTGGAAACAATGCGGATCATGTAGTAACGCTCGGTTCTGCCATTCAAGACGCCGTAATTGATCTGTTCAACAACGCCCACACCATGATTCGGGTAAACGACTTTGTCACCAATCTTGTAGTCCATGATTTTTGGATGCCCCCCCAGGCAGCAAGACCAGTATAGGGAACTTGTGTTGCAAGAGTCAAGATATATCCTGCAGAATGAAGAGGTTAGAGAAAAATTGATGTAAATTTGGCAGCCGAATTGCTCAGGCTCTTCCTCGTTCCGAATTTCAGGGGAATTCCCTATTGACCTAAAGACGGCGGCTGGCCCCGGAATTCCAGACGCCTGCTGCTGAAACGCTTGTTTCTCTTTGAGTCGGTCCTGAGGAGTTCGTAAGCAGGATCGGCTGTGGGGTACAATGCGCATGTGCTTGTCCTGTCGATAGATACTTGCGATGTCCGCGGCAGCGTGGCCCTGCTCCGGGAGGAGACGGTATTGGTGCTGCTGGCGCACGTGAAGAGAGAAGAGTACTCGTCCTGGCTGCTTCCTGCGGTGAGCGAGATCCTGAAGAAGTCCGGGTTTGGAATGAGCGACGTGGGAGGATACGCGGTGGCGGCGGGGCCGGGCTCGTTTACTGGAGTTCGCGTAGGATTGACGACGGCAAAGGCTTGGGCGGAGGTTTATGGGAGGCCCGTGGCCGCGGTGTCCCGCTTGGAGGCGATTGCCGCCCAGGCGACTGGTGCCGGGGAGTACGTTGCAAGCTTTGCGGACGCGCAGCGGGGGCAAGTGTTCGGGGCGCTGTTTCAAAGGGCTGGCTCGGAGGTGATGAGGGTGGGGGAGGAGATGGTCATTGCGCCCAGCAAATTCGTGGAAGTTGCGGTGGCGTCGGCTTGCGGTGAAAGGATGGCCTGGGTCTCGCCCGACGCTGGGCTAGTTGTCTCCGAACCTGCTTGGAGGGATCGCGAAAGGCGCGGGGAAAAAGCCGAACAGGTTTCCGCGACGCTGGCCGGAATCATTGGACGCATCGGCTTCCGGCGATTGCAGGAAGGGAGGACGACCGACGCGCTGGGACTCGACGCGAATTACGTGCGGCGGTCGGATGCGGAGATTTTCTGGAAAGGCGGCGCGGCGCATGGCCACTGAGTTAGGCCGAGAGCGCGCGAAATCAGCGATTCGCACGTTGCGCGCGGAAGACGCCGGAGCGGTTGCGGAGATTTTACGTCGATCCCCAGAAGCGGTGTTTTGGCCGGAAGCCAGCGTGAAAGAAGTTCTGGAATGGCAGGGAATTCTGGGCATAGCGAGTGAGGCCGACGGAAAGCTTGTTGGGTTTCTGATTGGACGCCAGACAAGCGAAGAGGCGGAGATCTTAAACCTTGCCCTAGCTCCGGAAAGCAGGAGGAAAGGCGAAGGAGGCGCGCTCTTACAGGCGGCTGTCGAAGAGTTTCGAACGCGCGGCGTGAATCGCGTCTTTCTCGAAGTTCGCGAATCGAATGTGCCTGGAATCACCTTCTACGCGAGACACAAATTCTCCAAAACTGGTCGTCGCGAAGGGTATTACCGCGATCCCAGCGAGGCCGCCCTCGTCATGGAGCACAAACTCGTGCGATAGCGCGAAGATTCCTCGATGTTTTTCGGCGTGAACACCGGGTGTGTCACAGGGTGTGTCACCCTATTGTTTGGATTCCAGCGGCTTGCAGGCGGCGCTGCGGTCTGCCATGTCGGGCACGATGCTGCGGGGAATTTTCTCAAGAGCGTCCGCAACGAAGGCATCCAGCATCGCGACACAAACTGCCAAACACGATCAAGAATCCTGAACTGCAACTTAGCAAGAGGTAAGGCGGGACAGCCGTTTAGTATTTTTTCAAAGGCCTTTTGGCCTGCGCATGTAGCCGTAGATTTTGATACTGTTTCCCTCCGCTGATTCATGGGAGGACAGAAATGGTCCACACAAGAAGCACTTCGGAGGCAGCAAGCCGCTCGGCGAGAAAGAAAACGGAGCCTGTGACCTCGTTCCTAACTGCCTTCGTCGTAGCCGTGGCAACTGTCGTCGCTCCCCCCAGCGCCCACGCCCAACTCAGAGAGTCTGCCGCGAAGCTGATCGCGCGCACGATGGGCAATCCGGAATTCCGGCCGAAGTTTTTCCGCGGCGGCGCTTGGCTGGGGAATGGCGATTCGTATCTGGACTTGGAGCCGTCCGCTTCGGGAGCCGGCAACGACATCATAAAGTACGACACCGCAACCGGCGCAAGAGAAATCCTCGTTGGTGCCAACCGCTTGATTCCCGCCGGCGAGAAAAGGCCATTGGACGTCGAACAGTACCGCCTGTCACCGGATGGACATCGCGTTCTGGTGTTTACAAACGCAAAGACCGTTTGGCGTCAGAATACGCGGGGGGATTATTGGGTCCTTGACCTGGCGAGCGGGGCTCTGCGCAAGCTCGGTGGTGACGTCCCCGCATCGAGCCTGATGTTTGCCAAGTTTTCCCCGGACAACAGCAAAGTCGGTTACGTTCGCGCGAACAACATTTATGTGGAGGATTTGGCAAGCGGAAGAATCACGCAACTGACGCACGACGGGTCCGATACGATCATCAATGGGACCTCCGACTGGGTGAATGAAGAAGAATTCGATATCCGGGACGGCTTTGCCTGGAGTCCCGACAGCCGCGCCATCGCCTTCTGGCAGTTCAACATCGCCGGCATGCGCAAGTACACGCTGATCTACGATCTTGGCGCGCCGCGCGGCGAAATTGTCACCGATATTCCTTATCCAAACCTGGGACCGTATCCCGAAACGCTCGAATATCCGTATCCGTTGGCGGGAACGCAGAACTCCGCAGTTCGCGTCGGTGTCGTCAACGCTGCAAGCGGACCCGTCGTTTGGATGCAAACGCCGGGAGACCCACACAACAATTACATTCCGGAGATGGGCTGGGCGGATCCCGGCCACGTGCTGATTCAGCACATGAACCGGTTGCAGAACCGGAATGAGTTTCTCCTCGCCGACGCTGTGACCGGTGCCTCGCGCACGGTGTTTGTAGACGAAGATCGGGCTTGGGTGGAGGTGAACCGTGACGTTGTCTGGATTAATCAAGGCCGCGAATTCCTAGTGCTCAGCGAGCGCGACGGCTGGCGGCATTTGTATCGCGTCGCCCACGACACCGGCAAAGCCCAACTCGTCACGCGCGGCGACTTCGACGTCGTGACGCTGGACAGGGTCAGCCCCGACGAAACGTGGGCGTACTTGATCGCCTCGCCGGAAAATGCTACGCAGCGCTACCTCTACCGCGCCAAGCTGGACGGCACCACTGCGCCCGAGCGCCTGACGCCGAATGTGCCGGGAACGCATTCGTACACGATTTCGCCAAACGGCGAGTGGGCCTTTCACTCCTACTCCTCGTTTGATGTGCCGCCCGCTTTTGAAGTGCTGCACCTGCCGGATCACCGGGTTGCGCGAAAGACGATAGACAACGCGGCCATTGCCGAGCGCGTCAAGCCGCTCTCGGGCGGGCCCGCAGAATTTGTAAAGGTGGACGCCGGCAGCGGCCTGGCGGTGGACGCCTGGCTGATGAAGCCGCCTGACTTCGACCCCGCAAAAAAGTATGCGCTCATTGTTTATGTCTATTCCGAGCCAGCGGGACAAACAACCGCGGATCGCTGGCCACCCATGTTTGGCCGAGCACTGACCAGCGCGGGGTATCTCGTGGCCAGCTTTGATAACCAGGGGACGCCTGCTCCGCGGGGCCGCGAGTGGCGCAAGCTCATCTACGGAAACGTGGGAAAGCTTTCTTCGCAAGAGCAAGCGACGGCCTTGCAGTCGCTTGAAAAGACGCATTCCTATATTGACCCGAAACGCGTCGGCGTGTGGGGCTGGAGTGGCGGCGGAACCGAGACCCTCAATCTGATGTTCCGCTATCCGGACGTTTACAGCGTTGGCGTTTCCGTGGCATCGGTGCCCGATCAGCGCTTGTACGACACGATCTACCAAGAGCGGTATCTCGGATTGCCACAGGACAGTCCGAAAGCCTATGAACAGAGCTCGGCGATCAATTTTGCTTCCGGCCTGCGCGGAGACTTGCTGGTGATTCACGGCTCCGGAGATGACAACGTGCATTTCCAGGGATTCGAATTGCTGGTGAACAAGCTGATTTCCCTTGGCAAACAGTTTGACATGCGCGTGTATCCGGGCCGCACTCACTCCATCTCCGAAGGCAAGGGCACGAACCTGGATGTGTATACCAATGTCCTGGGATACTTTGAGGAGCACCTTCCGGCAACGCTGCCAAGTGCCGCATCTCGTTGAAATGGTGAGACATCGTGGCTGGAATCCGTTCCTTTCAAGATTTGCTTTACGCCCGGTGGAGTACGCGCGGCGCGTAAGTCGGTGTCGAAGTCCTTCCGCGAGAAACTCACGGGCCTTTCCAGGCTAGAACGGAAACCCCAGAAACCCCCAGGTTCCCTCTTGACGTGGACTAGCGAAGTGGTATTGTGCGCTCATGTAGTATTCACATTCCATTCACGAAGTCGTCAGGAGGAACGCATGGCAAGCGCGCAGCGGACACCTCGGGACGTGCTTCTCCTGGCAGACGCTGAATATCAGCGTCTGGCAGAGCAGCACCGGCAGTATGAATTAGAACTTCAACGCATCTCCAAATCCCCCTACCTCAATGCAGAAGACCTCCTAGAAGAAATCAGATTGAAAAAAATGAAGCTGCACTGCAAGGATGAGATGGAGCGGATTGCTGCGCGCATCCTGCGCGAGCGGCGCGATCCAAGCAATACCAGCTTTGCGGCATAGGAAACTGTCGTAGAATGACCATGCTTGCTCGCGGCGGCCAGGCCGCGAGCGAAGAAGCGGAGGCCTATTCCCGTCAGCATGGTCAAAGAAGGCTATTACTTTGGATTGCCGCTGCTGGTGTTAGGCGGCGCAGGTTTTCTCCTCGACTGGTATTTTATTGCCGCCGTCTTGGTGTTTCTCGCTCTGTTTGTGTTTTCCTTCTTCCGCGACCCTGACCGCCTCATTCCTGCGGAACCCGCTGCTGTCGTGTCGCCCGCGGACGGGCGTGTTGTGGTGGTCACGGAAGAAGAAAACGGCGGGCGTCCCGGCCAGCGCGTGAGCATCTTCCTGGCGATCTGGAACGTGCACGTGAACCGCGCGCCAGCAAGCGGAACTATTACCAAGATGGAGTACCGGCCGGGAAAGTTTTTTGCGGCCATGCGCGCACGGGCGTCCCTCGAGAACGAGCAGAACGTGTTTACGCTTAGGACCGAATCTGGGGAAATGGTCTTTAAGCAGATTGCTGGACTCATCGCGCGGCGAGTAGTCTCTTGGAAGAAGCAAGGCGAGCAGGTCGTGTGCGGAGAGCGCATCGGGCTAGTGCGATTCGGTTCGCGCGTAGATGTTTGGCTGCCGAAAGGTGCGGAGATTCTGGTGAAGGTCGGGGAGAATGTGAAGGGCGGTTCCAGTCTGATTGCCAGGTGGCCGGGGAAACGCGAAGCCCCGCAGTCGAGCGGAAAGAATGCTGCAGAAACGGAAGCAAACCTCATCTCGACAGGGAAACGATCGTGAACATGCTCGAAACAGAACAGCACGAGATCCCTTTCGAGGAACGGCGCTACCGGAATCAGAAATTGCGGCGTCGGGGCATCTTTCTCATCCCGAGCCTCTTCACAGTGGCTAATTTGCTCTGTGGCTACTACGCGGTTGTGGCGGCGCTGCTAGGCGGGGCTGAGAATTTTGACCGCGCCGCAAAAGCGATTGGCTTGGCGATTCTGTTTGATTCGCTGGACGGCCGGCTGGCGCGGCTCTTGAAGGCGAATACGGATTTCGGCGTGCAATTTGATTCGCTCGCCGACGTGGTGAGTTTTGGAATTGCGCCGGGGATCCTGGCGTACGCTTGGGGGCTGCGCGGGCTGCCGGGTGATGGCGCAGCGGCATTTCGCGAAATCGGCCAACTCGGCTGGGTGTGCTGCCTTGCTTTTTTGATCTGTTGTGCCTGGAGGCTGGCGCGGTTCAACGTGCAGGGAATGGCGCCGGGCGGTTCCAAATACTTCGTGGGCATGCCAACGCCCGCGGCTGCGGGCATGATCGCCGCGCTGGTTCACGGATTCAAACAGCCTTTACATGACTGGCGGTGGTCGGTGGCGTGGTTCATGCTTGCCGCGGGACTGGGTGCCTTGATGACCAGCCGCATCCGCTACTACAGCTTCAAGGATGTTCCCTTGGCGCGGAAACAACGTTCTTTGAGCATTGTTCTGCTGGGCGTGATTGTAGCCGTGATTTACGTGTACTCGGAATATGCGTTGGTTATTCTGGCCGCGTCCTATGCAACGGTCGGGCTTGGGTTGCATGTGGTTCGTTTTGTGCGGCACCGGATGGTTTCGCGGACCGCCTGATTCATGCCTTCCATGGAAAGGGAATCCCACCGAATCGTGATTGCCGGCGCTTCCTCGCTGCTCGGCGCGGAGTTGAAGTCCTTGCTGGAAGAAAGCCAGTTTGCCGGCTGGGACTTTCGGTTGTTGGATGAAGAAGAAGCGGCAGGAACGCTGACCGAGGCCGGCGGAGAGCCCGCAGTGATTCAGCCGGTGGAAGAAGGCAGCTTCGAGAAAGCGCGCTTCGTATTCTTCGCAGGTTCCCCGGAGTTTGTCGAGTGCAACTTCCGTGCGGCTCTGGCGGCGGGAGCCGTGGTAATCGATTTCAGTGGGGGGGTCTGTACGAAGGATGATGCGCCTAATCCCTGGTTCCCGAAACTCGATGAATTCTGGGGCACTCGATTTGCGCCAAAAGCGCCCACACCCACCGCGCCAACGCATTTTTGGATTCCGTCGGCCGCTGCAGTGGCTGCCACGTCACTTTCGTTTGGATTAAAGCCGGTCGGATTGAAAAAGCTGAACATTACTTTCTTTCGGCCTGTCTCTGAGGCTGGACGAGCCGGAATCGAAGAACTCGAGAGCCAAACCGGTCAATTGCTGTCCTTTCAATCTGTCGGGCAGCCTGTGTTCGACACGCAGGTTGCATTCAATTTGTTGGACCGTTATGGTTCCGCGAGTCGACAGAACCTCGCAGCGGTAAGGAAGGCTCTTCGTGAACAGATCAAGGAGTGCGTTCAGAATCAAGGGGCAGTGCTGCCGGCGGTCCAGGTGCTTCATGCGCCAACGTTTTACGGCATGATGTTTTCCGCGTGTGCTGAATTGGATCCCGGAATAGCGGACGCCGAATCCGTCGGCAAAGCGTGCCAGGAGGCTGGATTCTCGATAATCAAAGAAGGGGATGGTACGCCAAGCAACGTCAGTGCTGCCGGGGAAAACACGATCCAGCTTGGTGTCCCGCAGTCGGACCCAGCGGTATGCGGAGCGTGGTGGTTCTGGGGAGCGGTGGATAATATTCGATTGCCGGCGGCGAATGCGGTGAAGCTGGCGGAGAAACTTGGGTGAAAAATAGCGGCGAGTGGCGAGTGGCGAGTGGCGAGAAATGCGTGCAGGGCGACTGTCATTTCCAATCGTGCAATGCGAGGCATGCTCATGCTCTTCGTACCAAGAACTTAAAACTTAAAACTTACAACTCTTTGGTGATACCAGGAATTTGCGTGATTCCCCTGCTCATCGGAGCCCTCGGCGGTTGCCGGTATCACGTGGCGGGGCGAAGCGAGGCGCTGCCGAAAAGCATTCACGTGATTGCAGTTCCAGCGCTGGAAAATAAGACGACGAGCTACCGCATTGAGCAGCGGTTGACCGCCGCGACGGTGCACGAGTTTTTGGCCAAGACGCCGTACCGTGTGGTGTCCGACCCGGCCAATGGCGATGCGGTCTTGCGCGGGAAAGTGCTCAGCCTGGAAGCGGTGCCGCTGCTGTTTGACACGAGCACGGGGCGCGCCACCACGATGCTGGTAACCGTGAAGTGCGAGGTCAGCTTCGAAGAGCGCGATACGGGAAAAATACTCTATCACACGGACAATTTTCTGTTTCGCAACCAATACGAGATTTCCACGGATGTGAAAAGCTTTTTCGAAGAGCAGGATCCCGCGCTGGATCGCCTCGCGCAGGATTTTGCAGCGCGACTGGTGGCGGCGGTGACGGAGAACTATTAGACCGGGGGCAACGCTTAAAGTAACGCTTGAAGTGCGTAGCTCAAGCCCACGGATGGCTGGCATGGCAAGAGAGGAAAGGCTGGATGGAGCGGATTTCGGCGAATGAGTTGATGGCCGGGCTGGAGAAAGGAAAGCCCGTCCCCGCGATCTTGCTTTTGGGAGAAGAGCCGTATCTGCGGGACAGCTGCCGCACGCTCTTGATCGAAAGGTACGTTCCGGAAGCGGCGCGTCCTTGGGCGGTGTCGCGGTATTCGGCGGAGGGCGGAGAGACGCAAGCGGCGCTCGAACAAGCGCAGACCATGGCGATGCTTTCGCCGGTGCAATTGGTTTTTCTGGAAGATGCCGAGGCCATCGAAGGCCTCGGCGAGAAAAACAGAGAAGAGGCCGTGGAGCAACTCACGGAATATTTGGAAGATCCGGCGCCGTTCACGGTGCTGGTGATCGAAGCCACGCAACTGGACCAGCGCATGAAGTGGGGGAAGCTGCTGATGGGGAAGGCGCTGGTGGTAGAGTGCGGTCTCGGCGAAAGCTTAAACGAGCGCCAAGCCGCCGCGGCGGCGCTGGCACGAGCGATGGCCAAAGAGCAGGGCGTCGAATTCGAACGGGGAGCCGCGGAGGATTTGGCGGAGTTTGTGGCTGCGGATTTGATGCGGCTGAAAACGGAGATCGACAAGCTGGCGACGTACGCAGCGGGAAGAAAACAGATTCGTCGCGAGGACGTGAGCGCGCTGGTGGTCTCAGAAAAGACGACTACAGTTTGGGAACTGGCGGACCTGCTGGCGACGCGGCAGGGCAAGAAAGCGCTCGAATTTCTTGACCGATTGCTGCGGGAGGGCGAAGAACCGCTGCAGATGCTTGGGGCGATTACCTGGATGTATCGCAAGCTGATCGAAGCGAGCGAAGTGCGGGGCGTCACCAACGGCTGGCAAGCCGCGCGAGCGCTGGGAATGCGGCCGGAGCAGGCAGAATTGGCGTTGCAAAGCGCGCGGAAAATTCCGAAGACGCATTTGCTCGCCGGACTAGGGGCATTGCAGCGCGCCGATGACCGCCTGAAAGGCGGCAGGGAAGATGCGCGCGCAGTGATGGAATTTTTGGTGACGGAATTGACCTGCTTTGAAGCAAAAGCCGCCCAAGGATAAGAAAATCAAAAAACGGGAATTAACGCAGAGTCCACAGAGGACATTAAAGAAGGGCGGCATGGCAGCCGCCCTTCTTCGTTCGCGACAAGAAGGATGCTACGGACGGTTGCCGCCCTGATTGCCATGCTCGCCGAAGCTGAAGAGGTCAAACAGGTCGCCAAGCGCCGGAGAATTCCGCGGAACATATGGATTCCCATCTTCAACAAGAGGATTGGGGAGGTTGTCGCGGCTGCGATTGCTGATCGTTGGCAAATTCCAGTTGCTCTCGATGAACTTGAGGATGGAAACGTGGTCCGCATATTGATGCGAAATGTGGCCGGGCTTCGTGTAGGGCGAGACCACGAGTAGGGGAATGCGCGTGCCGTCGCCGAAGAAATCGAGCGGCTGGACGTATCCTGAATCGTAGTAGCCTCCCCCTTCATCCGCAGTCACGAAGATCGCCGTCGAGCGCCACAGGACGGGGTTGGCTTGCACCGCGTCGACGATTTTCTTAACGCAGCCTTCGTAGAGGTTCCACTTGGAAGAGGCGGGATGGCCATCCACCCAGCCGCTGGGTTTCACGAAAGAGACCGCTGGCAAAGTTCCGTTGGCAATGTCGCTGTAAAGGTCGAGGGTGTCCTTGATGTGCGCGGTGCGCACCGCGTCGTTGGACATGATTTGCGTCTGGTATTGGACGCCATTGCAGATGTTGCAGTATTGATCACTATTCGGGCCAACGATGCCGTAGTTCAACTGATATTTGTCGGTCAAATACCGGTTCCATTGATCGTTGTAGGATTTCCAGGAAACATGGTTTTCGAGCAGCACGTCGGCGATGCTGCGCTGATTGGTGGGAGGAATTGTGAATGGCGTGTTGTTTGGATTTGTGTCCGTGTAGGCGTTGCTGCCGTCACCAAAGTAGCCGGGGTTGTAGTTGTTCAGCAGGTAGTAGTGGGCCGGCTCGCAATTCGGTTTGATGGGGCGGGGAAGCGAACTCAAGTAGTGCAGGATGGGAGCGACCCCGGGCTGTGACGCGTCGGAGCAGTTGGTATAAGAGCCCCCTCCGTACACGCCGGTGGACGCGCCGTTATTGCCAAAGCCGCCGTAGCCGTCCTGAGTCCACCAGTTGTTGGTGCCCGGGACGGGATTGGGATTTTCGATTTCATCGACGGGACCGCCAAGAAACGTCATGGCGTTGTGGGGAGGCACGGCGGCGTTGCCATTTCCGTCGCTAAACCAGATGGCGTCGCCGAAAAACAGCAAGATTTCGTCCAGTCCCGTGCCGCCCATGCCAGGCTGGTGATAGTTGTCGCTCATGGCGTAGTGGTCCGCGAGGAATTTGGTGTAGGGCGCATCGCCTTGCAGCATGTTGTAGAAGGCCATCGCCGTCGCGCCTTCGCCGGTCGTTATTTTTCCTGGAGCGTAGTCCGTGCTGAAGTTGGCTGGCTGGGTTGCGCCGTTGACGTTGGCGCCAACGGTCACTTCGGTCCACGTGAACAGATCCGCCAGGCACCCGCTCGGATGCAGCGTGGAAATGTGCGACGCGTCACAATCGAATTGCTGCCACATCTGATAAAAACGATGGACGGGGCTATTGGCGTAGGCGTCATACGGGAACGTGGAAGAATTCGTCAGCTGAAAAGGACCTGGAGGCAGCGTGGAATACGGAGCGGCGCTGTGCACGCGAGTGATGCGCGTGTCGGGCACCCTGCCGGTCAAACCCGTGCCGCCGGTAAGCAGGAATTGATAATAGTCCTGCGCCAGTCCATCTTCGGAGGATGTGGCATCGGCCATCGTGCACATGCCGTTGCTGGCGCAGGCATCCGTTGGCCCTCCGTTCAGAGGCGCGGGCAAAGTGGCGTAGAGAGTCTTTTTCTTTGGGCTCAGTTGGAAAAGGGGACTGTCGGCAGCGTCCGCGGAGAACTGCTGCGCCAGGGAATAATTCGAGCCCGGTGTGCCGTCTTCGTTGATAATGCCCTTCGAAAGCAGATTATCGACGGTTACGCCAGGCGCCGGTTTGTAAGTGGCGAAGAGATGATCGAATGTGCGGTTTTCGCCAACGACGATAATGACGTGCTTGATGGGCGTGCGGGCCGGCGGCTCACCTTGGGCCTGAACCGGGCTAACCAAGGGGACGCCCAAGCTGAACTGGAATACGGTCAGGCCAACGAAGCCGGTGCGAAGACAGCGGAGCGCTTTCGGAATTGCTTGCTTCAGAAACATGTCTTCTCCTCTCAAGTAGGTTAGGAATGAGAGCTCGACGAGCGAAGGAGAAGGTGCGCTTCACGCGTTACACGGAGATTTTTGGAGTGTGAAATCCAGGTAACGTGAGGGAGTGTTGGATTTATGCGCGGTCGGAAAGCGTGATTTGGGAATGGCGGACGCGCCGATCGAAGCTTGTGAGCAGAGCGGCGGCTTGGGGCGCGACGACGGCGGCTTCGAGGTCGGCACCGGCGAAGGCGCGGATGGCGGCGAGGGAGCGCCAGGTGGTCTCGACGAAAATTTCGGCTTCGCTTGCGGCGTGACGCACGGAAACTGTTGCGCCGAGAAAGCCATTGACGCGGCGAAGTTCCGGCAAGACGGTCTTGGCAAAGTGCTCGAGGTATTTGGGCAATTGCGCTTCGGTGGCGCGGGCAGACCAGTGACGTGCGATCGCGCCGACCGGGACTGTGGATGTTGCGCGCTGCTCGTGGCCAACGACGACTTTCCAGGGCCGCACTTCCCATCTTCTGACCAGGCCGTTTACGACATAAGGGTCTTTGCGGGCGAAGGCTTCGACTTTGCTGCTGTCATCGACGTGAAAAATGAGGAGCGCGCGATCCACGGGATCGTCGAAGGCGCCACCGAAGATCAATTCGCCTCGGTCGCGATGCTCTCGCGCGATGCTCAAATGCTGTTCGCGGAATTCGGCGCGGCGCGCGACGTAGTCGTCCACGGTTTCATAAATCAAGGCATAGTAGTTCACAACTTACCTCTTTCTGATCTGAGGACGATTGCGAACGGGCGTTCCGATCCGTGGGAAGTCTTTCAAGATTTCGATAGGGTCGAGCGGTGGGGCGCCAAACGATTTTGCAGCGGCCTCGTTGTCAATCCGGATAGGGTTGAGGATGTGTTCCAGGGCTGTCAACGCATCTTCGGTGAAGGCGATTTTGTGAACCACGTTTTCATTCGTTAGCGGACTTTTTCCAAAGGCACGACGCGGCTTTCATCGGCGGATTTCACGGCACGATCGATAGCGGCCAAGGTTTCGTCGTCGGGAATAGAAACCGGGTCATCCAAATCGACTTTTTTCGGCTTTCCCATGATTTGATGCTAACTCGCTTGGGCATCAGAAACAACGACAACGAGGCCCAACGAGGCCCCGGCGCGCGCAAGGCGATAACGCGACTACTTTGCGGCCTTGGCTTTGACGGTGTTGTAGGCAAGCGTCAGGCGCGACTTGTAGCGGTTGCCGGTGTTTTCGTGCAACACGCCTTTGTTAATGGCCTGGTCAATGGCAGACATGGTGGGATGCAGGAGATTGCCCGCGGCGGTGGGGTCGCCGGCGGTGAGCGCCGTGCGCAGACGGCGCATCATAGTGCGCACGCGGGTGCGGTTCACGCGGTTGACTTCGGCCCGTTGACGAGCTTGCGCCGCGCGCTTCAAAACCGACTTTTTCTTCTTCTTGACTTTGGTAGGCTGTCCCTGGGCCATCTATCGCTCCTTTGGCATGTGGTTCAAATTTCTAAACGTTAAACGAGGCTTGGGGCTTTGTCAAACGAGGTCAAATGTCCACCGGGAACGCCGATGCCACAGCAACCTCTTAGGCCTGCCGTCACCGTGAGCGGCTCGGGAGCAACACGCCCGAAGCAGCCGAACAAGCACGACGAGTTGCGGTTGCTCATCAATTCGCGGCACCCGATCATCACGGTGGAGACGCCGGAAGAGGAGCGACTCGAGGCATTGCTGATGGAAGCAGCGACGGAGTTGGGCGTGCCGCTATATGAATGGAGTGTCACCACCGGATTGGCGAAGGCGCACGGAGCGCCACTCTACCACACGGACAGCCCGGAGCAGGCGGTTGCCAATATTGCACTGATTCAGGGTGACGGGATTTTTTTCCTGAAGGATTTTGCACGCTACTGCGAGAATGACAAAATCTGCCGACGGCTGCGGGACTTGGCGGAGAAGTTTCGCACGGTACGGCGTTCGATTGTGCTGACGGCAGCGAAAATGGAGCTGCCCGCGGACTTGGAAGGCGAGGCCATGCCCTTCCAGCTGGGATTGCCGGAGGCAGAGGATTTGCTGCCCGGAGTGAAGCAGGTGCTGGCGGAGCTGAATCGCGAGCAGCGCATTGCGATTGCGCTGGATGCCCCGGCGCTGACGCAATTGGCGCAGAATTTGGCGGGTTTGCCGGAAGAAGAAGCGCTGCGAGCGCTGCGCAAGAGCGTGCTCGCGCGAGGCAAAGCTGACGCGGGACTGCTCGATGCGGTGCTGGAAACGAAACGCGAAGCGCTGAAGACCGAAGGTTTGATCGAGACGGTGCGGCGGGACGCTTCGTTTTTGGACGTGGCGGGATTGCGGCATCTTCGCGATTGGATTGCAAAGAGAAAGAACGCGCTGACTCCGGAAGGACGGCGGTTCGGGCTGGTGCCGCCGAAAGGCGTACTTATTATGGGCGTGCAGGGTTGCGGAAAGAGTCTGGCAGCGCGCGCGGTGGCGGGGGAGTGGGGATTCGAATTGGCGCGGCTGGATGCGGGCGCGCTCTATGACAAATATGTGGGGGAGAGCGAGCGGCGGCTGCACAAAGCCTTGGAATTGTCGCAGAAATTGGCGCCGCTGGTGTTATGGATCGATGAAATTGAGAAGGCCTTTGCATCGGCGGGATCGAGCGGAGACGCGGACGCGGGTTTGTCGCAGCGGCTGCTGGCTACGCTGCTGACGTGGATGCAGGAGCGCGAAAGCGGCGTATTCCTGGCAGCGACGTCGAATAATATTACCGTGTTGCCGCCGGAGATGCTGCGCAAAGGGCGGTTTGACGAAATTTTCTTCGTGGATTTGCCGAATGCCGAAGTGCGCGCGGCGTTGTTTGGGCTGCACTTGAAAAAGCGCGGACGGGACGCGGCGGGATTCGAGCTGGCAAAATTGGCGGGCGCAAGCGAAGGGTTATCGATCCGCGAGTGGGCCAAGACGAGGGCCGTACCCGCGGATTAGATTCGGAGCTATCGCGGGTTGGGCCAACCAGTACATGGAGGCCCTTGAACGACGGGAAATGGTCAAGTTCCGGCCGCGTGGGAACAGCATGAGCGGAAAGATTGAGAGCGGCCAGTCAGTGACAGTAACACCTGTTGGAAGTCACCTGCGGAAGATTGGAGATATGGTCCTTTGTCTTGACCGCAGCGGAGGGCTGCGTTAGGGTGTAAAGAGTTTCTCCTAGGTCGGGCGCCAAGCGCCAATGTGCAGCGAGGAGGAATCCTATCGGCAAGCCGGTTCCGGTAACCCGAGAACCTTCCAACTGGATGCGACGTACCGTTCACATTTCCGGACAAATTGAACCCTTCTTTGGCACGCTGGATGAAAACGTGCGCCTGCTCGAAGATTCGCTGCGCGTGCGGACGCATTTGCACGACACGCGGCTGACCATCGAAGGCGAGCAGGACAACGTAGACCGCGCGGTGACGATCGTCGAAGAATACAACCACTTGACCCGGCACGGGCGCAGGCTTTCGTCGTCGGAAGTGAAATCGCTGATGCGCGTGGCGACCGAAGAGCCGCACGAATCGCCGCGTAGCATGTTCGAGCACAGCCGCGCGCGATCGTTTGGCAAGAAGCAGGTTACGCCGAAGGGCGCGAATCAGCGACACTACATGGAAGAGATCGAGAAGCACGACATGGTGTTCGCCACGGGTCCCGGTGGCACCGGAAAAACGTATCTCGCGGTCGCTATGGCGGTCAGTGCGCTGCTGACCAAGCAGGTGAACCGCATCATCCTGGCGCGGCCGGCGGTGGAAGCGGGCGAGCGGCTGGGGTTCCTGCCGGGAACGCTCCAACAGAAGATCGACCCGTATATGCGGCCGCTCTACGATGCGCTGTACGACATGCTGGACGCGGACAAACTGGAGCGTTTCCTGGAAAAGGGCATCATCGAAGTGGCGCCGCTGGCTTTCATGCGTGGGCGCACGCTGAACGATTCGTTCGTGATTCTGGATGAAGCGCAGAACACCACCAGCGAGCAGATGAAAATGTTTTTGACGCGGCTGGGCTTCAATTCGAAAGCGGTGGTCACCGGAGACGTGACGCAAATCGACCTGCCGCAAGGGAAGAAGAGCGGCTTGATTGAAGCGCTGGAAGTTTGCAGCAAGATCGAGGGCATCGGCGTGGTGCAGTTTGGGGAGAGAGACGTGGTGCGCCACAACCTGGTGCAGCAGATTATTCGTGCCTATGAAGATTATGAAACGGCGCATCCGCAGCGAGGCGCGAACGGAAAGGCGTCGAAAGAGTCCGGGAAAGAACCCGAGCAAGAAATCCAGCAAGGATGATTCTGAACCAGCAGCATGAGGTGCGCGTGGCGCGGCGCTCGCTAGAATCGTTCTTGCGCCGAGTAAAAAGGGAACTCGGCCTGCAACAATCGGACGTGACAGTCTGCCTGGTGAGCGATGCGGCCATGGCGCGATTGAACCAGAAATTCCGCAAGAAAAAGGGGCCGACCGACGTGCTGTCGTTTCCAGTCGTCGCGCGGGGAAAGACCAGGCGATTACCGCGCAGATCGCACACCGGCGGGACGAATTCCGGGCAGTATGAATATCTGGGAGATATCGCTATTTCGCCGGCGGCGGCGCGGTGTTACGCGAAAAAGCAGAACCGTCCTATTGCCGGTGAGCTTCGCGTGCTAATTTTGCACGGCCTTTTGCATTTGCTGGGCTACGACCATGAAACTGACCACGGCGAAATGGATAAGATTGAGCACCAGCTGCGCAGGCATTTCGGATTGACGCGATGAATCCAATTCGGTTCTGTGTGCTAACGGTCATGCAAGGGGGCCTAGCTATTGTCTTTTCTTACTGGCTCTACGTGCTGAGTGTCGTTCTGGTGGGCCTTACGTTGCCCATTTTTTCCTACGTGACGCTGATTTACCGCGAATTGGGGCGCATGACCACAGGACGCGTTCACGAACATCTGGACATTTTCGAAGCGGAAATCGAGCCGAAGCTGAAAATTAACCGGCGCAGCGCCGGCCGCACGTTTCGCATTCTTGGACATTTTTGGCTGGCATTTCTGGTGCTGGAGACGACGCGCGGCGTGGTGTACTTTGTGTCAGGGACGTGGGAATCGCTGATTGAGTTTTGCGTGTTTGTCATTCTTGAAGTGGTCCTGGCGATGCACTTCATTCCAGACATGCTGCTTTATCGCACCACGGGACGCTGGCTGCTTCCGCTTCTGCCGCTGATTCGAGGCTGCATGTGGCTGGTTTGGCCGGTGCGCGTATTCCTCGAAGGGGCGGAGTCGCTGGCGCGAATCTCCGAACAGGAAGCGGAGAAAACGGAAGAGCAGCGCACGGAGGAGGGAATTGAGGCGCTCGTGGAGGCGGCGGAAGAAGAAGGCATCATCGAGCCGGAACAAGCGGACTTGATCGAGCAGGTAGTGGAATTCAGTGACAAGCGCGTGCGCGAAGTGATGACGCCGCGGCCGGACATCGTGGCGATTTCGGCGGAGGCTACGCTCGAGGAGTTGCACGCGAAGGTCGTGGAAACCAAATTTAGCAAGATTCCGGTCTATGAGAAATCTCTGGATGATATTTTTGGCGTGGTTTTTGCGCAAGCCCTTTTACAAATTGCGGATGCGGATTTGCCCAAACGAAAAGTGCGAGAACTGGTGAGACCCGTGTTGTTCATGCCCGAGACGAAAATTGGGTCGGACCTGTTGCGCGAAATGCGGCAGAAGGGGCACGCGCTGGCGGTGATCATCGATGAGCATGGCACCGTGGCGGGCATCGCTACGGTTGAAGATCTGGTGGAAGAGATCGTGGGAGAGAGCGGCAACAACGGGAAGCCGCTCGCGCCAGACGTGGTGCGTGAACCGGACGGCGGATTGGTCATGCGCGGAAGCATGGCGATTGATGCGGTGGAAGAATTGTTGGGCGTACATTTTGGTGAGCAAGCGGACGAAACGGTGACCACGCTGGCAGGCCTTCTTAGTCATGTGTCGGGCAAAGTCCCGGCATCCGGAGACAAAATCGATATGGAAGGGCACCGGTTCGAAGTGGTTGAGGCAAACCAGAGAAAAGTATTGCGCGTGCGAATCCGCAAGCAGATGAGAGCGGTTCCCACAAAGAAGTAGGCTTGGCAGAGCGGGTGGGTTCAAGGGCCACGACGCAAGCAAATCCATCTCCGTGTGGAGGGCCAGAGATGTTCCAAGTGACATTGAGGTGTTTTTCTGCGGCGGCGACGTTCCTGTCTGCTTTTGTGACGATCGGCGCTTCACAGATTTTCGCGCAACAGAAGCCTGCGGCAGAAGAACCCACTGTGGACCTGCAATGGGCGGTGAAGATTCCCATGCGCGATGGCGTGAAGCTGAATGCTACAGTGTTCACTGCGCACGGGCAAAAAGAGCCGTTGCCGGTGATCTTCACGTTCACACCGTACATCGGAGATTCGTACACCGACCGCGCCGTGTACTTCGCGAAACATGGTTATGTGTACGCCTTGGTGGATGTGCGGGGACGCGGGAATTCGGGAGGAGACTTCGAGCCGTTCGCGAATGAGGGCCATGACGGTTACGACGTGGTGGAATGGCTCGCCAAGCAGTCCTATGGCAATGGCAAAGTGACCATGTGGGGCGGTTCGTATGCGGGATTTGACCAATGGACGGTTCTTAAGGAGTTTCCGCCGCATCTGGCCACCATCGTCCCCGCGGCGGCGGCGCATCCCGGCGTGGATTTTCCGTTCCAGTACAACATTTTCGGCCCCTACGATATGCAATGGCTGACGTTCACTAGCGGAGTGACAGGCAACAGCAATCTCTTTGGAAATAGCGGTTTTTGGGCAAGCAAAGCGCGCGAGATGTATAGGTCGCACGCCGCCTTTCAGAATTACGACAAGCTCGCGGGAAATCCTTCGGCGGTATTTCAGAAATGGGTGGCGCATGCGATTCCCGATGCGTATTACGACGCCATGGTGCCTTCGCCCGAACAATACAAGAAAATCGGTGTGCCGATCCTGACGATCACCGGACATTACGACGGGGATCAGCCCGGCGCCTTCACGTATTACAAGCGGCATATGCGATACGGAACGGCGGACGCCAAAGCGAAGCACTACCTGATCATTGGGCCGTGGGACCATGCGGGTACACGCACGCCGAAAGCGGAAGTAGGCGGACTGAAATTCGGAACGGCGAGCGTTCTTGACCTCAATAAACTGCATACGGAGTGGTACGACTGGGCAATGAAGGGCGGGGCAAAGCCGGAATTTTTGAAAAAGCGCGTGGCCTACTATCTTGTTGGCGCGGAAGAGTGGAAATACGCAGACACTCTCGAGAGCATTGCGAGCGCGGCGAAGACATTTTATTTGGGCTCGAATGGCGTGGCGGGAGATGTATTTCATTCAGGCGCACTGAACGAGGGAAAACAGCGCGCTGGGGCTGCAACAGATTCGTGGACCTACGATCCGCTAGATATACGGCCTGGCGTCGCGGAACCGGAAGACGATCCGAATCCGCTAACGTCGCAGCGAGCGGCAATGAACTTGTACGGCGAAGGCGTGATGTATCACAGCGAACCGTTTGGCGAAGCCACGGAGGTCACGGGATTCGCAAAGTTGACGCTGTGGCTGAAGATGGATGTCCCAGACACTGATCTGGAAGCGGATTTGTTCGAGATTCTGCCCGATGGCGGATCGATAGAGCTCACAAGCGCATCCATGCGTGCGAGATATCGTGAGTCACTTCGCGAAGCGAAGACCGTGCCTGAGGGCTCCACAGAAAAATATGTCTTCGACAATTTCCTGTTCTTTTCGCGGCGCATTGCAAAAGGAAGCCGGTTGCGGTTGATGGTGAGCAGCATCAATTCGACGGGCACAGAGAAAAACTACAATAGCGGGGGAGTCGTCGCGGCGGAAACGGGGAAGGATGCGAGGACAGCCCACATCACACTGATTCACGATGCGGAGCATCCCAGCGCGCTGGAGTTGCCGATCGTCAAGCCCTGATGCCTGAAAAAGAAAACGCAGGGAAGAAGCAGGTGTTTCGCTCCGGTTTTGTTGCCATTATCGGGCGGCCGAACGCGGGAAAATCCACGCTAGTGAATCGGCTGGTTGGGCAGAAAATTGCCATCGTCACGTCGAAGCCGCAGACCACCCGCAATCGCATCCAGGGAATCGTATCCCAGCCGGAAGGGCAGATTGTATTCATCGATACACCGGGCTTGCACCAAGGGAAATCCGCGTTGGACAGGCAAATGATGCAAGAAGTGGCGGCGGCGCTGGAAGGAATCGATGTGCTGCTGCTGATGTTCGATGCGAGCAGCTCAGAGCCCCGAGCCGACGAGTTGTTGTTGGAAAGAGCCCGGCGGTTTCGTGGAAGAACCATACTGGCGCTGAATAAAATCGATCGCTTGCCGAAGGCCAAGCTATTGCCAATGATGGAATCGTTCGCAAAAGCCTTCGATTTTGCCGCCATCGTACCCATTTCCGCGCTGAAGGGTTCGGGATGCGACGAATTGCTCCGGGAAATCCTGAATCACCTTCCCGAAGGCTCGCCGTACTTTCCGGAAGATCAGGTAACAGATCAGCCGGAACGCTTCCTGGCGGCAGAAATCATCCGCGAGAAAGCCATTCAGGTGATGTATCACGAAGTGCCCTATGCGCTGGCGGTGTTCGTGGAGAAGTTCGAAGAAACGCCCAAGCTGCTGCGGATTGAAGCGCTCATGAACGTCGAGCGAGATTCCCAGAAGAAAATATTGATCGGCCACAAAGGTCAAACCATCAAGAGGATTGGGACCGAAGCGCGGAAAGAACTGGAAGCGATTCTGGGCGCTAAAATCTATCTTGGCCTATACGTCAAAGTGGCGCCGGGCTGGCGCGAAAATCCCCAGAAAGTAAGAGAACTGGACTGGCGCCATCAACTCGAAGAGCTAGGGGGCAGCAGCGGCGAGGAAGAGGAGTGAGGAAACACTCTTGGTGGCTCACTCTCGATGGAGCCAAGTCTCACATGGAGGAGCGACTCTTTTTGCAGAGCTTAATAAGCTGCGGGCGCTCCGTTGCGGCCATATCCCCCGAAAGTCCAGCGGACGGAGAAGGTAGTATAGAGGCCGTAAGGGCCGGTAGTGCGAAGATCGGCCGGGCCGAGCCAACTGCCGTAACGTCCCAGGTAGTCCACCTGATGCTGGGTAAGCCGCAGTTGAAAATTTCTCGGCAACTCAAATGCCGCCCCTACCGCGCGATCATAGGCCATCGGCTCCATAGAGGCTTGGTAACTGAGCTGGGGGATGTTGCGCCCGAAGCTGAACCGCGGCTCGAAGAAAAGAAAGAGATGCCGAGCCGCGGTGCGGGCCAGGGGCTGGATCTCCAGATATCCGCTGAGGATGTAGCGCGCGTAGGCCGTGCACTGCGAAGTAGTTCCACCGGCGCTGGCAGGCTGCGGAAACATGCAGCGGCCGAGATCAGGCTCATTGTGCGATGGTGCCACGGCGAAATCCGTATAGCCGCGGATCCAGTTTCGTGGGAAAAAAGTGGGCGCCTGTGACGCTTGCAGGGAATGACGGGACGAAAAGGTTGCTTGGCTGGTGATGGTTTGCGATACGGCAGAGGGGACCAAGGCGACTGAGAGGATAAACAGAGCCAACGCAATTTTTCTCAAAGGGGCTCCTTAAACTTGGAACGAGCGTCGTTGTGCGAAATTCGGAAACCCGGCATCACGAAACACGGTTCTCCGCGAAGAGTGACAGAAAGAATCCCTATTTCCCAGCTTTCCGTGTTTCGAGAGGCAACCCAAGATTGCCGAGATTCTACACGAATTGCGCTCAGACAAGGAGGGAAGAACTACTTCCTGGCCGACTTAGTTAACGTCTCTCGACTTCAATCCGGTGCGGCGATTCCCAAAGATTTCATTTTGCGGTAGAGATGACTGCGCTCAAGTCCGAGGGCCGTGGCGGTTTGCGTCATGTTCCAGCGATGCTCTTGCAGTTTGCGAAGAATGAACTCGCGCTCATAGGCGCTGCGTGCTTCGTGCAGGGTCGAGTAAGGATGGTGCGGGCTTTCGGCCGCGCCACGGAATAATTCGGGAGGGAGGTGATGCGGCTCGATGCGCGCCTGGGGACAAACGATGACCAGACGTTCCACGAGATTGCGAAGCTCACGGACATTTCCGGGCCACGGATAACGCAGCAGAATCTCCATGGCGGCATCGCTGACTTCGCGAGTTTTCTTGCCGTATTCGGAGCTGAATTCCCTCAGAAAATAGTTCGCTAGTGTGGGGATATCTTCCCGACGATCGCGCAGCGGCGGAACATAAAAGGGGATGACGTTCAAACGATAAAAGAGATCCTGGCGAAAAGCGCCGCGAGCGATTTCCTGCTCAAGGTTTTTGTTGGTGGCGGCGATGACGCGCACGTCCACGCTCGAGGCCACGTTGGAGCCTACGCGTTCGAAACGTTGTTCCTCGAGAACGCGGAGAACTTTCGATTGCGTGCGCAGGCTCATGTCGCCAATCTCATCCAGAAACAGGGTGCCGCCATCGGCTTTCTGGAATTTGCCGATCTTGTCCTCGGTGGCGCCGGTGAAGCTGCCTTTGATATGGCCAAAAAGTTCGGACTCGATGAGCTCTTCGGGGATAGCCGCGCAATTCACTTCTACGAACGGGCCTTTGGCGCGAAGACTGGCGGCATGCAGGGTGCGGGCCACTAGTTCCTTGCCCGTTCCACTCTCTCCGTAGATCAAGACGCGGCCATTGGTGGGGGCCGTGACGGCTATCTGTTGACGCAGAGCTTTCATGGGCACACTGTCGCCGATGACCTGGTAGCGATGGCCCAACTCGTTATGCAGAAGGAGATTTTCTTCTTCCAAGCGCCGCTGCTGAATGGCGTTACGCACCAGCACAATGATTTTCTCAAGCGAAAGAGGTTTCTCGATGAAATCGAAAGCGCCAAGCTTGGTGGCGCGCACCGCGGTCTCGATGGTGCCGTGGCCTGAGATCATGATGACGGCGGGCGGGTGAGGCAGCGCCTGAATGCGGCTGAGGGCTTCGAGGCCGTCCATGCTGGGCAGCCAGACGTCGAGAAGCGCGACTTCCAAATCGCCAAACGCGCAGCGCTCCAAGGCTTGTTCGGCGGATCCAACGGCGTCCACTTGATAGCCCTCGTCTTTGAGAATCAAAGAGAGCGACTCGCGGATGCCGGCTTCATCGTCGACGATCAAAACGTGGGGGCGCGGCGTCATAAGGCGGCACTGGACCCATTGTGGTCCGCAACGGTGGCAGACGTTAAATCCGCGACGGGCAGTTCGATGACGAAACGCGAACCTACGGGAAAATTATCTTCGACGTGGATGCTGCCGCCGTGCTCCGCGATGATACGGGCCGCAATAGCCAGTCCCAGGCCGGTTCCGCGGTCTTTGGTGGAAAAATGGGGGAGAAAGAGTTTGTCTTTATCTTCAGGGGAGATCCCTCGGCCCGTGTCGGCGACAGAAATTTCCACGGCTTCTGCATCGGCGAGTGCCCTTGTTGAAACCGCGATTTCTCGGAAAGAGGAGTTCTCCAGGGCCTCCGCCGCGTTGTCAATGAGATTCACGACCACACTGCGCAGCAGACCGGCGTCCGCACGCACCATGGGGAGACTCTCGGTCAAATTTGTCTTGAGCGAGGTGCCATCCAGCCTTCCGGAGAAGACTTCGACTGCTTCCTGGACGATTCGATTGGCGCTTGCAGGAGCGAGTTTGGCTGCAGGGAAGCGCACAAATTGGGAGAATTCGTTGACCAAGGAGGCAAGCGTAGAAACCTCCCGCTCAATCAAGCGGGAACATTCTTGAACGAGCTTGGTCAATTCTGGGTCGGCAGATCCTTGTTGCCAGGAATCACGTTTCTCCAGGAATCGCGAGAGCCGCTGGGCGGAGAGCTGAATCGGCGTCAAGGGATTTTTGATTTCGTGCGCGATTCGCCGCGCCACTTCCTGCCATGCCTCAGTCTTTTGGGAGCGAAGCAACTCGGACAGATCATCGAAGACCAGGACATAACCCGTGTTTGCGCGGCGCGGCCCGAGGGAGCTTACGGTCACGGCCAGATGCAATACACGCCCTCCAACCACCGTTTCCATTTCCCGAGACACGACTCCCATGCGGAGGGATCTGCGCATCAAATGCTGAACGGTACGCGCAGAGTCCGCACCTAGCAATTCCTCGAGCGATTTCAGCCCCACTCCATCGATTCGGAACATTCGAGAAACGGAAGTGTTCATGCGCAGAATGGTTTCTGAGCTGTCCAGCGAAATCACCCCCGTGGGAATGTTTTCGAGAACCGTTTCCATCAATTGTCGCCGCCTCTCGAGCTCCTGCACGGCTTGCTGGAGGCTTCGGGTAAACTCATCGATTTGCGCACGGCTGTCGCGCAACTGCGTGGTCATGGTGTTGAAGGAGCGCACCAACACGCCGAGTTCGTCCTGGGCCTGCTCCGGGACCTGGTAATCAAAGTTGCCGGAAGAGACTTCGCGAGTGCCTTCCGCGAGCGCCTGAATGGGGACAGTGACCTGCTTGGCGAGAAACAGCGCCACCCACATCACGGAAGACAACAAGAGGACGGTGAATAGCAGAAGGATGAGGAGCATCTGGCGTTTGAGCGCTCGAAGGTCCTGCTTCGCCCGATAATATTCGAGAGTTTGCGCTTGAATGGCGGCGAGGCGCGTCAGCACGCCCGGGCTCGCGCGGTAGGCTGCTAAAACGAAGCCTTCCGGTTTTCCGTCTTTCAAATTTGACACCCGCGCGCCGAAATAGTTTTTTCCCTCCGCTTGCCAAACTTCCACGCCGCTCTCCAGGGAACGCAGATACTCGCCCGACACGTTCGGCTGCATGCAGATGGCTCCCCGGCGATCCTCCGGTTGACTGTCGCAAACAATCCCGCCACGGACGGGATTGCCGCTTTGATCGAGAATCCAGATGGCATCCGCACCTTTCGCGAACGCATGCTGCAGAAAGGCATCGCCGGGCTGTTGTGTTTCCGACTGGACCTGCAAGGCCAGGGCGCGAAGCCGGGCCAACTGGCCGCGACCGAGATCAATCAAGAGCTTTTGCATCTCTTCCGAAGCATCTTCAAGGGGCTTGGGAAACCACAGCAGCAGGCTTCGATTGATGAGGGAATAGCTGACGATAAACATGAATACGATGGGGAGAAGAGACAAAGCCATAGCACCGACAACCATTTTGGTTTTGAAGCGGGCGCCGAGCTGTTCCCGGCGGCGTTCGACCCAGAGGCGCAGTGTGGTGCGGCCGAGAATCAGCAGGAAGACCAGGAGCGCGGCGGTGACGAAGCTGGACACCGCATAGAGGGCCAGCACTTCGCGCCAACTCTTTGGATGGAAGGGCACGTCGAGCGAACCAAACGTAAACACGGCGGCGAGCAACAGGGTGAGAAGAATTCCGCCGAAGCCCAGGCCCCAACGCTGTTTGGAATTCAAATGGCTCATTGGCTAATCAGTCTCACAAGCCGGGGTAAAGCAAGATATTTTGTCTCGGCAGCCGAATTCTTTGCATTCCGACCTGACCGTTTTGGTCACTTGCGCTCGCCGTTGAAGAAAATGTGTTCCCGGAGTACGCTGATTCATCATCTCTGGCAAGATAGCACCCTGAGGAGGCAAGTCAAGATTTCCACCTGTACTTGCACGAGCAGAAAGCCTGCCCGCGCGGACAGGTAGCCATTTCAAAACGGCTCACGAAATTCTGGCTCCGCTCCTTATCATCCTTTGTTAAGGTTGGCCTTGGGTGCAAGCCCGTAAGGGAGTGCTGCGGATGTCCGTCCGTCTCGGCGAAATACTGGTAAAAGAAAGCCTGATCACGCAGGACCAGCTGCAGAAGGCCCTGGAGTTTCAGCGCTCCAATGGCGGCAAGCTCGGGAGCTGCCTGACCAGACTGGGCTTCATTACGGATGACGACATCACCGGCGTGCTCTCCCGTCAATACGGCGTCCCCTCGATCAACCTGAAGTATTACGAAATCGATCCCAACGTCATCAAGCTGATTCCGCAGGATACGGCCGCGCGGTACCAAGTCATTCCGCTCTCGCGCGTCGGTTCCATTCTCACCATTGCCATGACGGATCCCACGAACGTCTTCGCAATGGATGACATCAAGTTCATGACCGGTTTCAATGTGGAACCGGTGGTGGCGTCGGAAGCAGCGATTGGCGATGCCATTACGCGTTTTTACGGGGGCCCATCTTCTAACACGGAAGAACTCACCAACTTGATGAAAGACCTGGTGGAAGAGGACCAGGAACTGGAACTGGCCGCGGAAGAGTCCGAGCTGGACACCGCTACGCTGGAAAAGGCGGCCGAAGAAGCACCGATCATCAAGCTCGTCAATCTGATTTTGACGGATTCGGTGAAGCGCGGCGCCAGCGATATTCACGTTGAGCCCTATGAGACAGAATTGCGCGTGCGTTTCCGTGTTGACGGGCAACTGCAGACGGTGATGTCTCCGCCGATGCGTCTGAAGGATGCCATAACCAGCCGCATGAAGATTATGGCCAAGCTGGACATCGCGGAAAAGCGCCTGCCGCAAGACGGCCGCATCATGATCAAGTACAAGGCGGAAGGCAAGAAAAAGGAACTGGACTTTCGCGTGTCCACGGTCCCCACGCTCTATGGCGAAAAGATTGTTTTGCGGTTGCTGGACAAGGAAAACCTGCGCCTGGACATGACCAAGCTCGGTTTCGAGTCGGCTTCCCTCGAGAAATTCCAGCGGAACATCCTGAAGCCCTACGGAATGGTGCTGGTCACCGGGCCCACTGGTTCGGGGAAAACGAACACTTTGTATTCTTCGGTCGCCACCTTGAACACCGTCGACACCAACATCATGACCGCGGAAGACCCGGTTGAGTTTCAATTGAGCGGAATCAACCAGGTGCAAATGAAGGAGCAGATCGGGTTGAACTTCGCCGCAGCCCTGCGAGCCTTTCTGCGCCAGGACCCCAACATCATTCTCGTCGGTGAGATCCGCGACTTCGAGACGGCGGAAATCGGCGTCAAGGCCGCTTTGACCGGCCACCTGGTGCTATCTACTCTGCACACCAACGACGCTCCTTCCACCATCAGCCGTTTGATGAACATGGGAATTGAGCCGTTTCTGGTGGCCACTTCCGTGAACTTGATCTGCGCCCAGCGTTTGGTGCGGCGCATTTGCACAAATTGCAAAGAACAGCTGCAGGTCCCGGAACAAGCGCTGATTGATGCCGGGTTCACGCCGGAAGAGGCAAAAACCACGAAGATTTATCACGGCAAAGGTTGCACCACTTGCGGCAAACGCGGTTACAAAGGCCGCACCGGCTTGTATGAAGTGATGGAAATCAACGACGAGTTGCGCGAGCTCATCCTTGTCGGTGCCTCCGCTCTGGAATTGAAGAAGAAAGCGATCGAGCAAGGAATGATCACGCTTCGTCGTAGCGGCCTGCTGAAAGTGGCGCAAGGGCAGACCACCATGGAAGAGGTTCTGCGCGAGACGGTTCTATAGAATTGAGGATAGCTGATGGCTGGGATTACGCTCAGTGAGTTGTTGAAAAAGATGATCGAAATGGGGGGCAGCGACCTCCATATCACTACGAATAGCCCTCCGCGTGTTCGCGTGCATGGAAAACTCCGTCCCTTGGACATGCCGCCACTCACGGCCGCGGATACCAAGTCTCTCGCCTACAGCGTGTTGACCGACGCGCAAAAACACCGCTTCGAAGAAAACCTGGAGCTGGACTTTTCGTTCGGTTTAAAGAATTTGGCTCGTTTTCGCGGAAACTGCTTTAACCAGCGCGGTGCCGTCGGCGCCGTATTCCGCACCATCCCATGGGATATTAAGGGATTCGACGCTCTCGGCCTACCCTCCGTAGTAAGAGGACTTTGCGATAAGCCTCGCGGACTCGTGCTGGTCACCGGGCCGACAGGCTCCGGAAAATCCACCACGCTCGCAGCCATGTTGGACAAGGTCAACAGCGAGCGCGAAGAGCACATGATTACGATCGAGGACCCGATCGAGTTTTTGCACAACCACAAGCGGTGCCTGGTGAACCAGCGCGAGGTCCACGCCGATACGCATTCGTTCGCAAACTCGCTTCGCGCGGCGCTGCGCGAAGACCCGGACGTTGTGCTGATCGGTGAAATGCGCGACCTGGAAACCATCGAGTCGGCGCTGCGCATCGCCGAAACGGGTCACTTAACGTTTGCGACCCTGCACACGAACTCGGCGGCTTCGACGATCAACCGTATCATTGACGTTTTTCCTGCCCACCAGCAGCCCCAGATCCGCGCGCAGCTTTCCATGGTGTTGGAGGGGATTCTTTGTCAGGCGCTTCTGCCTCGCGCCGACGGGCGTGGCCGGGTCATGATTATGGAAATCCTGGTACCGACGCCGGCTATACGCAACCTGGTTCGCGAGGACAAGATCCATCAGATTTACTCTGCGATGCAGACGGGCACCGGCCAAACCGGTATGCAGACTTTCAACCAGGCGCTTGCAAACTCCTATTTCAGCAAACTGATCACGCTGGACATGGCGCTCTCCCGTTCATCGAATCCCGATGAATTACAAGACATGATCAACCGTGGGGTGGCAACAACTTCAGGCAGTGCGGCGAAAACCCCCGTCGCCGTCAGGCGCTAAAAATTGGCGGAACAAGCGTAAGCCAAGAAGATCGAGGAACCTTAGGAGGCTATCTCATGCCCGATTACAAATACCAAGGAACGAGCCGGAGTGGCTCCAGTGTCAGCGGCGTGATGACCGCGACGAACAAGACGGAACTGGCCAGCATCCTGAAGCGTCAGCAAATCACCGCCACGAAGATGACGGAGAAGGGGAAGGAGTTCAACATCCCCACGTTTGGCGGCGGCGTTTCCGCAAAAGAGCTGGCCATCTTCACACGTCAGTTCTCGGTCATGATTGATGCCGGCTTGCCGCTCGTGCAGTGCCTGGAGATTCTCGCGAGCCAGCAGGAGAACAAGATCTTTCAAAAAGTTTTGACCGGCACGCGCGCTCAAGTGGAAGGCGGCGCCACGCTTTCTACGGCGATGCGCAGCTCGCCCAAGGTCTTTGATGCTCTGTACGTGAACATGGTGGAAGCGGGCGAAACGGGCGGTATTCTCGACACCATTCTGCAGCGGCTCTCGGCTTACATCGAAAAGAACGTCAAGCTCCAGCGAGCCGTGAAATCCGCCATGGTCTACCCCGTGGGCGTGTTGACCGTTGCCGGGAGTGTCATCACTCTGCTGCTCTGGAAGGTCGTGCCCATCTTTGCGACGTTGTTTGCGGGGTTGGGCGTGGATCTTCCGCTTCCTACCCGGATCGTTATCGCCATGAGCCATTTTGTTGGCAGCATTTTCGGGTTCCTGATTTTAGTGGCTATGGTCGGCAGCATTTTCGGGCTGAAAGTATGGTATGGGACGCCGCAAGGCCGCTTTGTTCTGGACACGATCATCCTCAAAATGCCTGTTCTTGGCCTGCTGATGAGAAAGATCGCTGTCGCCCGCTTCACCCGAACCTTGGGAACGCTGATTTCCAGCGGCGTGCCAATCCTGGAAGGTCTGGACATCACTGCCAGAACGGCCGGCAACGCGGTTGTTGAGAAGGCATTGATAAAGGTCAGAAAGTCGCTCGAAGAGGGCAAGTCGCTGACCGAGCCTTTGAAGGAATGCGACGTTTTCCCGGGCATGGTCACGCAGATGATTGCGGTCGGCGAACAGACGGGCGCCATGGACGCCATGTTGCAAAAGATCGCCGATTTCTATGAAGAGGAAGTGGATGCGGCGGTGAAGGACTTGCTAACCGCTCTCGAACCTATCATGATTGTATTTCTGGGTTTGGTGGTGGGCGGCGTGGTTGTTTCCATGTATTTGCCGCTGTTCTCGCTCATCGGAAAGCTGGCCAACCACTAACCGGGCTGCGCCCGCACGTCGCAAACCTCTCGAGAGGGCGGCGAGCACTCTCCGCCCTCTGTTTTTCCTGCCAGGATTTTGGGAATGCCCTGAAAGGTACGATGTGGGCGCGGGGAAACCATGGACCAGAGTTTTGCGACGAGAGCATGGCTGGAATGGCTGGCGCGTGTCCGTCTTCTCACGATCACGCTCATCCTGACTGTGGGTGTCGTGTGGCCCCAATATGTGCCGGGTCTGAGCACCAACCGGTTTTTTCTCACGCTGATTATTTTGTGGATCACCCTCGGAATCCTCCACCTGATTCTGCTGCGATGGTTACCGCAGGCATCCTGGCATGGTGCGGTGCAGGTGGCCACGGATGTCGTGATGGTGACACTCCTGGTTTACCTGACTGGATCGCAGGAAAGCTATTTCATTTCGCTCTATCTGTTGGTCATCATCGTAGGCAGTATCGTCTTTTCCCGCAGAGTGGCATTTTTGAATGCTGCCATCTGCTTCTCTCTGCTTGCCGCCCTGACTCTTTTGGCCTATACCGGGAAACTCCCACGCACATCCACAGGCCTGCCGTCGGTGGAGAATTTGCGCACTTGGTTGGCTATGAATTTTTTGGGTTTCCTGGCAGTTGCCTATCTGACCAGTTTGCTTGTCCACTCCCTCCGGAGTAAGGGACGGGAACTCGAGGAAAAGAGCGAGGAACTTCTCAGCCTCCAGGATTTCACTCAGGACATCATTCACTCGATGCGAGGCGGGTTGATTACCACCGACCTCGCCGGAGTCATTCTGCTTCTCAATCGCACGGGCGAGCAGATTCTCGGATATCGCTTTGCCGATGTGCGCGGGAAGAAGCTCCAGGAGATGAACCAGGATTTTTGGCTTCCCGGGCAGTATCCAAATGTCGAGAGACTTGCTCTGAGAAAAGAGATCGATTTCCGCACCCCACAGGGAGAGGCGCGCTATTTGGGGATTAGCGTGTCGCCCCTTCGTTTGGGAACAGAAGAACGGAGCGGATTTGTCTTCAACTTTCAGGACCTTACGGATTTGCGCCGGCTGGAGCAGGAAGTGGCAACAAAAGAGCGCATGGCCGCTTTGGGGCGTCTCTCCGCCGCTATTGCTCACGAAATCCGGCAGCCCTTGACGGCCATGGCCGGCGCGGTAAAAGAACTGGCTCGCCTCGTTCCGCTGGAAGAGGACGAGAAGCAGTTGGTTAACATTGTCAGCCGAGAGTCGGAACGGCTCAACAATATCATCACCGATTTTTTAAACTATTCGCGGGAAAAGACCTACCAGTTTGAGGAGGCGGATGTCCGCGGTCTTCTCGACGAGACACTGATGTTGATGGAGAAGAAGCCCGAGGTGGGAGCCAAGTACCGGATTGTTAGAGCTTTTAACGGTCAGGAATTACGCGCGCGCGTGGATGCGAACAAGATCAAACAGGTGTTCTGGAACCTTTGCGATAACGCTCTCCGCGCTATGCCGACCGGTGGCACGCTTACGGTGAAGCTGGAACCCTACCCGTTCTGGCTGCGCATTGCCTTTCAGGATACCGGCGTTGGTCTGGACGCCAAGCAACGAGCTAAAATTTTTGAGCCGTTGCAATCGGGGTTTGAAGGAGGCACGGGTCTGGGGTTATCGATTGTCTATCAAATCGTTCAGGCGCACAGTGGAAAAATCAGTGTGATCTCGGAGAAGGACCGCGGCGCAGAATTTATTGTCGAATTGCCGCGAGTTGCGTGAGGTATTATGCAGGGGACGAAAGCAGCAATTAAGGAAACCCGGCGGGAGCTGCCCCATATCCTCGTCGTGGACGATGAGAAATCCATTTGCGAGCTCCTGGAGATTACCTTTCGCAAGGAAGGGCACCGCGTGGAAGTCGCCAACAGCGTGGAAGCGGCCAAGCGCAAGCTTGAATCCCAGATCTTCGACATCATCATTTCTGACATCCGTATGCCTGGGGAAGATGGGGTCGATCTCTTGAAATTTGCAAAGGAAATTGCGCCGGATTCTTTTTTTGTTTTGATGACCGCGCTCCCGGCGCTCGATACCGCCATCGCTGCTCTCAACTCCGGCGCCGATCGCTACGTTATCAAGGATCACAACCATATCGATCAGCTGCGCCGCGCCGTTCAAGAGGTCAGTGAAAGTCTTAAGTGGAAAAAGGAAGCAGGTTATCTGCGGCGGGAGTTGCGTCGGCTCACTGGGCTCGACAACATCATTGGGCAGAGCCCCAAGATGCGCGCCATTTTCGATTTGATTCAAACCGTTGCGCCGCAGTCGAGCCGCATCCTGATTACCGGAGAGAGTGGCACGGGAAAAGAGCTAGTGGCCCGCGCGATTCATGAAAACAGCGCCCGCTCCCAGGCTCCGTTCATCACCATCAACTGCGGCGCCTTTCCCGAGACTCTCCTGGAGTCCGAGCTTTTCGGTTACATGAAGGGTTCTTTCACGGGAGCAAACGAGAACCGCAAAGGCTTGTTCCAGGCGGCGCACGGCGGAACACTGTTCATGGACGAAATTGGCAATATGAGCCTAACCATGCAGGTAAAGCTGTACCGCGTTCTCCAGGAGGGCAAGGTCCGCCCTATCGGCAGTACGGAAGAGTCGGACGTGGATGTGCGCATCATTGCCGCGACAAACAAGGACTTCGAGAAGGAGATCGCCGAAGGCCGTTTTCGCGAGGACCTCTATTACCGCCTCAGCGTGATTCCCATCCTGGTCCCGGCTCTGCGGGAACGCCGCGAGGACATTCCTCTCCTGGCGCGCCATTTCCTTGAACGCTTCCGGAAAACGATGGAGAAACCCATCGAGGGAATCTCCCCCGAAGCGATGAGTAAGCTCGAAGCCTACGATTGGCCTGGGAACGTCCGAGAGCTGGAAAACACCATGGAGCGCGCCGTGGCCTTGGAAACAGGCAAAGAGATTTCAGTGCGTGTGCTTCCCGAGCGAATCCTTGGCTATGGAGAGGCTTCTTCCATTGTTCCCAGAGCAAGCCAGGGAATCGAAATACCCGATGAGGGCGTGGATTTTGAAAAGGTCGTCGCCGCCACGGAGCGCCTTTACCTGCAGGCTGCTTTGGAGAAGGCAGGGGGCGTTCGCACGCGAGCATCCGAGTTTCTCAAGATCACTTACCGCTCCTTCCGCCACTACGCCAAGAAGCACAGCTTGTAGAACGGTTCATCGCGGCGCTCAAGATTCTTTTGTGCGTCAAGATCCTAGCTGAAGCGTGTCACCGAACCCACTGACGCATTGTGCCTTTTTGGATGGACAAAAACCGTCGACCAAAACCGCCTGTTTGGCCTGTAGAGTGGCCTAGGCTACATTGCCACTCGTTGCGTAATCCATTAAGTCCTTTGTTTTGTTTATGATATGCCAGCAAGAAATGCCTTGTGGCAACCAAGGCGAGATTGGCCATGCGCATGCCTACCTACAGCCAGTGCTTCTGGCACCTCAATCCTAAGGAGATAGCATGAAGAAACAGAAGGGTTTCTCCCTTATCGAGCTCTTGATTGTCGTGGCGATCATTTTGATCATCGCGGCCATCGCCATCCCGAACTTGCTGCGGTCCAAGATTGCGGCCAACGAATCCTCCGCTGTGGGTTCGGTGCGCACGATCGGTACCGCAGAAGTGACCTATTCTTCGAGCTGGGGCAGCGGATACTCGGCCAATTTGCAAAACTTGGGCGGACCGTCCCCTTGCGTCGCGGCGACTGCAGCAGCAGCTTGTTTGATCGACCCACTTTTGAGTGCCCCTGCGCCGGCGACCAAGAGCGGCTATACGTTCAACGCCGCCGGGACTCTCCTGGTCGGCACGGTGTTCAACGGCTTCGAAGTGGCTGCTTGGCCAAACACAGTGCAAACCACAGGCGTACGCGGCTTCTGCGACGATCAGACTGGCGTGCTCAAGTTCATTAGCCCATCCCCTGCTAACATGCCAGTAGCTGCGGGATCTTGTGCTGGAATTGCGACAGCTCCTGGAGTCTCGGGTCCAGTCGGCAACTAAATTCTTACCTAGCTTTCTAGATGAAAGGGAGGAAGCCTGGCTTCCTCCCTTCTTCTTTGTAGAGCGCTTTGCAACAAAAGGCACGTCCTAGAGAACTGCAGGGCGGCCAGTTGGAGCGGGTTGCGGCGGGCGTTCGCATGACCATTTGCGACCTTTGGGAATGACACAAAGTGGCATATCAATTGGGCTGGGTCGCATTTTTACGGCCCCGCGTCTGAATTTGCACACGTCTCCTCTTGCCTTTAACTGTACGAAATTAAAAGACTTGCTTTTCATATTGCGCCAGGAAGGGCCTTATCCTGAGCATTGGCATGCCCCGTGCTTTTCCCAAGCGGTGTGCGCATGAACGTGATTACTTCTTAAGGAGATTTCATGAAGAGGCAAAAGGGTTTCTCTCTTATCGAGCTTTTGATCGTCGTGGCGATCATTCTGATCATCGCGGCCATCGCCATCCCGAACTTGCTGCGTTCGAAGATCGCGGCCAACGAATCGTCCGCCGTGGGTTCGGTTCGCACGATCGGCACCGCAGAAGTGACGTATTCTTCAAGTTGGGGCAGCGGTTACGCTATCGACTTGCAGTCCCTGGGCGGACCGTCCCCTTGCGTCGCGGCGACTGCAGCAGCAGCTTGTTTGATCGACCCACTTTTGAGTGCCCCTGCGCCGGCGACCAAGAGCGGCTATACGTTCAACGCCGCCGGGACTCTCCTGGTCGGCACGGTGTTCAACGGCTTCGAAGTGGCTGCTTGGCCAAACACAGTGCAAACCACAGGCGTACGCGGCTTCTGCGACGATCAGACTGGCGTGCTCAAGTTCATTAGCCCATCCCCTGCTAACATGCCAGTAGCTGCGGGATCTTGTGCTGGAATTGCGACAGCTCCTGGAGTCTCGGGTCCAGTCGGCAACTAACTCTAGCTAGCTTTCTGGAAAAGGGGAGGAAGTTTCGCTTCCTCCCTTTTTTTTTGGGCAGGGACTGCTGTTCCAAGGTAGAAGCCACAAAGCCTGGAATCTAACTAACTAACTACCTGAGCGGCATGGTACGAGTGGTTCTTGCGTTGGCATCTTGCGTGCTCCTCTCGTGTAGGTTTAGACAGACAGAAGCCCCGCAGGAGGAGTTTTCTCTAGGTGAGGCTATGAAGAAGCAGAGGGGTTTTTCGCTAATCGAATTGCTAATCGTAGTGGCCATCATTCTGATCATCGCGGCCATCGCCATTCCAAATTTGCTGCGCTCCAGGATCGCGGCCAACGAGTCGTCCGCAGTGGCTTCCCTGCGCACAATTACCACAGCGGAAACAACTTACTCTTCGAGCTGGGGCGCTGGCTACGCAGCCATTTTGGACAATCTTGGAGGCCCCCCACCGTGCCTGATCGCGACGATGGCCACCGCTTGCATTATTGACCAGAGTTTGAGTGTTGCTCCTTACGCGAAGAGCGGCTATGTGTTTGCGGCCATCGCTAATACGCCGGTAGGAGGCGTCAACAACGGATTTGAAGCGAATGCGACGCCGTCGGTGGTAGACGTGACAGGGAAGCGCGCGTTTTGCTCCGACCAGACCGGTGTGCTTCGCTCGAACACGACTGGCGTTGCGATCGGAACGGCTGCGGGAACCTGCGGCACGGTGGCAAACCTGATCGTGGGTAACTAACGCTCGACAAAACTCCTGCGGTGACCAGGGGAATCCCTGCCTGCCCAGTTGCCCGCGAAAGTATGTCCCTCAGGACAGTATAAATTGCTGCTCCGGCTGGGCTACTCTTCTTAGATATAAGCTGCCCGCGTCGTCCTTCTCGTCGCCTCGCACACCGGGTAACTATGCGTCGCGGGTCTTGGGGCAGTTGGGGAGAAAACCATGAATAGACACGGGCGAGGGTGCAAGCAGAGGAAGGGCAGGAGGACAGAGCAGGGATTTTCATTAATCGAACTTCTGGTGGTGGTTTTGGTTATTCTGATTCTTTCCGCTGTGGCTATTCCGAATCTATTTAGGTCCAGGATCGCGGCGAATGAGTCCAGCGCTGTTTCTTCCGTTCGACAGATCGTCACGGCAGAAGCGTTGTATTCCGCGAGCTGGGGCAGTTGGCTACGCATCCACTTTGGCCAATCTGGGGGGACCGTCAGCCGCATGCGTCGCCGGGAGCCACCGCAGCCAACGCTTGTCTCATTGACGACCTGCTGAGTGTCGCCCCCTTTACCAAAAGCGGTTATATCTTTGCGGCGGCAGGGACAAACCTGCTCGGCGGCGTTTATAACAGCTATGAAGCTAACGCCACGCCAAGTGCGGTGCAAACGACTGACGTGCGCGCATTCTGTGCCGAGGTTTCTGGCGTAATCAAGTATGTCACCCCGGGCGCCGCGCCGATTGGTCTGGCCGCAGGGTCTTGCGCGGCGGTCGCGACGGTTCCCGGAACTTCGGGGCCAGTCGGCAATTAGCTCTCACTAAGCAGCATTTTACTCCGCTCGACTCGGAGATAGCCATTGCGGGTTGAAGTTAAGGGGTCGGGGTCCTTGGTATACTGGGAGGGCTTGCGAGGAATTCACCAAATCGAAGCGTGCGCACTCCTGACCTTCTTGTCCTGGCCGTTTTTCTGGGGCCAGAACATCGCCGAATCGCGCCCGGCTGCAAGAACTCCTATTGCGGTTGTTCTGCGCCGATTTGAGCAAAGATACCGGCGCGCCACCCGGCTTGAGGTCACTTTCCTGGAGCGCTACAGGGAGAATGGACGGCTGACCCGCATGGAAGCTGGGAAGGCGTTCTTCCTCCGTCCGGGCAAGATGCGCTGGGAATACCAATCCCCGGAGAAGAACCTCTTTCTGGTCGATGGCAAGAACGCCTGGTTTTATGTGCCCGCAGACCACACGGTTACACGCGTTCCGGCAAGGAAAAGCAGCGATTGGCGGACGCCCCTGGCCTTGCTCGCTGGAGAAATGAAGCTGAGCCGGATTTGTAATAGAATAGGGCCTGCTGAGCAACCGGCTCCGGAATATTTCGCGGATTTGATGCTCTACTGTGAGCTGCGTGGTGCGTCTAAATCAACAGAAGGAGGTGAATCCGGCAGCCAGGCAGGCTTAAACGAGGCCCGGGATATTGCGTATCTGGAAGTCGGTGAAAATTCTGGAGAACTCGTGCGAGTCTTGGTAAACGATCCGGGAGGCGTGGGGATCGAATTCCGCTTCGCAAACTGGCAATGGAATCCGCAAGTTGACGACTCGTTTTTCCGCTTCCAGGTTCCCCCAGGCGTTGCTATTGTGGATGGGGAACTGGCGGCCCGGAGGACACCAGATCCATAAACTCCCCCGTAGGAGTGGCTCCCCTTTCCAGTGAGGAACGGCCAACCCCCAGGACCCCCTACGCATATCATCTAGATGAGGTAAACTGAAAGTGTATGGGTGAATTTGTCTGTCGCGTGGCGGATGCCGATGGGCGTGTGTTCTCGCACGTCGAGGCCGCAAACACTCTGGATGAAGCACGCCAGAAGCTTTTGGACCGGGGCTTGTATGTTTACTCGGTCGAATCGCGGGGCGGGCGTCTTGGTAGTCTGGTTCGCCGCAAAACTGGTCGGCAAGTAAGCGGCTCGGATTTTCTAATTCTGAACCAGCAGTTTAATACCCTGATCAAAGCAGGTCTGCCTATCTTGCGCGCGCTGGATCTTCTGGCTACGCGCGCCACCTCCCCGAAACTCCGGCCGGTGATCTCGCAAATCCGAGATCAAGTACGGGAGGGTAAGTCGCTCTCCGAAGCGGTCGACGAAGCGGGCGTGTTTTCCAAGGTTTACTCCACGGCGATTTTGGCGGGGGAAAAAAGCGGCAACCTGCCTGGCGTAATGGAATACTACATCGCCTACCAGCGAGTTAGCACCGGCGTGAAGAAGAAAATCATCGCCACTCTGGTTTATCCGGTCCTGCTGATCACCGTTGCTATCGTCATCGTGACCTACTTGGTCACTGGGGTAGTCCCGAAATTTGCGCTTCTCTATCGCGATTTGAACGTAGAACTTCCGGCGCCCACGCGCGTGTTGATCGCGCTCACGGTCGAATATCGTCTGTACTTCGTCGCTTTCATCGCTTTGCTGGCTTTGGTTGCCGCAGGAGTTTTTCTATGGTCCCGTACCGAAGAAGGCGGAACGGCATTTGACCGCTTCAAATTTCGCATACCGATCGTTGGAGATACGCTGCTGAAGTTTCAGGTTGCGCAATTCTCCCGCACCCTTTCCACTCTTTTGACTGGCGGTACGCCTCTCGTGGCGGGACTGCAAACTGCCACGGAGGCAATTACCAGCAAATTGTTGAAATCCACGGTAGCTCACGCCACGCAAATGGTCCGCGAGGGCGAGTCGTTGCACGCCGCCCTTGCTTCCAAAGGCGTTATGCCGGAAATGGCCGTGGATATGATCGAAGTCGGTGAATCCAGCGGCGCGATTTCCCCGATGCTAAACAGCGTCGCCGAGTTTTATGAGGAAGAAGTGAATTTGCGCTTAACTGCCATGGTCGCCGTCATCGAACCGGTTTTGCTTATCATCATGGGACTGTTTGTTGCTTTCATCTTGATTTCACTTTATCTGCCCATCTTTTCGTTCTCCATCAACGGGGCAAAGTAGGGACTATGGCCACGACGGATCAACACGCCAACATAATTGCGGGAGGCCCTTCCGCCGCCGATGAGCAGCAGGAACGCGAGTTTGCTCGCAAGCTTGCCGAAAGATACCGGTACGCGTTCATCGACCTGCGAGAACAGCGCATTAACCCGGATTTGATTCGCACGATCTCTGCAGACCTCATGTTCCGCTACAACTTCGTACCCCTCGAGACGCATAACAACCTTTTGACCATCGCCGCGGCCGATCCCGGTCTGGTTCAGAGCAGCGACGAGCTGCCTCTGTTACTCGGAAAGAAACTTCTGATTCGAGTTGCGACAGCACGCCAGATCGCCGATGTGCTGAAACGCACCGAGCAGTCGCAGCGCGTTCTCGAACAAGCCACGGAAGCGTTTGCCCTCCAGGCCCCCAAGGAAGAAGAGGAAAGCGAAGAGACCATTTCCGGCGATCGCCTGACGCGCGACAGCACCGCCAGCCCCGTGGTTCGCCTCGTCGAGACTGTCATCTTCACGGCGCTGGAGCGCCGCGCGAGCGACATCCACATCGAGGCCCGCGACACAGAAGTTGCCGTCAAGTATCGCATTGACGGCGTTCTCCAGCACGCCATGCAGCCTATCGCTAAGGAGCACCATTCCACGGTCCTTTCGCGCATCAAGGTTTTGAGCGAACTGGATATTGCCGAGCGCCGCGTCCCGCAGGATGGCCGCTTCCGCGTCAAATACAAAGGCCGCTTCATCGACTTGCGCGTATCGATCATGCCCGCCAGTCACGGGGAGGATGCGGTTCTTCGCGTCCTCGACAAAGAAACGCTTTCCGAGAAATTCGCGAACTTGACTTTGGATGTGGTGGGCTTCTCGCCCGAGGAGCTCTATCGTCTCCGTCGGTACATTCATGAACCTTATGGCATGGTCCTGGTCACCGGCCCCACAGGCTCCGGCAAAACCACCACCTTGTACGCGGCCATCAATGAAATCAAGAGCGACGAGGACAAATTCATTACCATTGAAGATCCTGTTGAGTATCAGGTTCGCGGCATTACGCAGATTCCCGTGAACGAGAAAAAAGGCCTCACTTTCGCCAGAGGCTTGCGTTCCATTCTGCGGCACGACCCGGACAAGATCATGGTCGGCGAAATTCGTGACCAGGAGACAGCGCAAATCGCTATCCAATCGGCGCTCACGGGGCACCTGGTTTTTACTACCGTTCACGCCAACAACGTGACGGATGTGATCGGCCGTTTCGTCAATATGGGCGTCGAGCCGTACAACTTTGTCTCTGCATTAAACTGCATCATGGCGCAACGCTTGGTGCGCGTGATCTGCCCGAATTGCAAGCGTCCCAAGCATTACACGCCGGAAGATTTGAAAGAAGCCGGCCTCGATCCGGCCGTGTGGGGAAACGGGACATTGGTCGAAGGTGTTGGATGTTTGGAGTGCTCGGGCACGGGATACCACGGGCGGACGGCGATTTGCGAATTGATGGATCTGAGCGATCGCATCCGCGAAATGATTGTGGACCGGCGCCCGACTTCCGAAGTCAAACGAGCTGCGCGGGAAGAAGGAATGGCTACGCTTCGCGAGAGCGGGCTGGCTAAGGTCCGGGCTGGCATTACGACCATCAAAGAAATCAATAAGGTGACTTTCGTTGAGTAGCGCCGCATTGGTTCATCAAGGCATTTACAAGAGCGGGCTCGCGCGCCGGATGGCGAGCTGGCTCGATGCCATTCCACACCCTCCCGTGGCCATGGAAATTACTTCGGATCGCATCGCGGTGGCGAGATGGGGGCACTCCGGATCGCTGGACGCTTTCGCTGTCGAACTGCTACCGCCCGGAGCGGTCATCCCCTCGGCCGTGGAGACCAACCTCGTAAATTCCGCGGTCGTCAAGGCGGCTGTGGCTAAAGCTTGCGACCGGCTGCGCATACGGCCCGAAGACGTGGCTTTACTTCTGCCCGACCCGGTGATTCGCGTATTTGTTCAGCATTTCGAGGATTTCCCGCGTTCTTCAGCAGAAGCGATTCCCTTGTTGCGGTGGAAGCTGAAGAAAAGCGTGCCGTTCGAAGCGGACGAAACTATCATTTCTTATTTTCGGCAGGCTCCGCGGGAGATAGGCGTGGATATCGTTACGGCCCTTGCGCGGCTCCGCATTATTCGCGAGTACGAATCTTTGGTTGAGGGCGTCGGGCTGCAGCCAGGCGTGGTCCTGAGCTCCTCGCTCGCAGCGATTTCGTTGTTGGAGGGCGATCGGCCGATTTTATTCGCGCGCATCTCGGGTTCCGTCCTGACCACGGCCATTGTGCGTTCCGCCCTGCTTTGCAGTTATCGTTGCACCGACCTCTCTACGTATGGTGCAAGCCTCACACCGCAGATGCTCCTGGAAGAGATTTTCCCGGTTGCCGCCTACTATCAAGATACCTGGCAGGAAGGAATTTCTTCAGTTCGCATCGCCGGCCTCGGCGTACGCCTTGGGGAGTTTTCCGGTCTACTAGAGCAGGAATTTCACTGCGAGGTGAAGTCCTTACTGAGTTCCGCGCACGCGGAGGGACGCATCAAAGAAGATGCGAGGCAGCTTGCTGACCGCGACCTGGAAGGCCTGGTTGGCTGGATGTTGCACCGCGGCTAAAGTTGATTTGGGGAGACGAGGGACACGAAGGAATGAGAGTCCGGCTCAATTTGGCGACCAAACCACTGGAGTCGCACCGGCGCTTCCTCCTGGGAGCTGGCTTCTCAGCGTTCGTCGCTGCAATCGTTTTTGTCGCGCTGGGATGGCATGTTTATACAGTTCGCGAAGCCGCCGCCGAGGATCGCGCGCGCAAGGAGAAGATTAGCCGCGAGTATGCCAGGTATCAGGAGGAAGGCAACGACCTGAAGCGCTTTTTTGAGCAGAAAGACATCAAGGGTCTTAAAGAGCGCGCCGCGTTCATTAACGGCATCATTGCCGTGCGCAGTTTTAATTGGACGCAAATGTTCATGGATTTGGAGCACATTCTGCCAGGGGGCGCGCGCATCATCAACATTGAGCCCAAGCAGGTGTCCGGACAGGTGGAATTGAATCTGACCTTTGGTGCGGCCGACGATGAGGTCAAGCTGAAATTCCTGCGGGCCCTGGAAACTTCCAAGCAATTCTCGGACGTGCAGATCCACAGCGACGTCAAAGTCATACCGGGAGCTGGCGCCAGCACCGACGCAAAAGTTGTTCACTTATCGACTTTCTATTCGGGAGCTTGATGCCACGCGATTTCACAACTCGCAAACGGATCATCCTGGGCGGAGTAATTTGCCTGGTGGCTGCCGACTTCGCGCTCGCCGCGTATAGCTTCCAGCTGGCCTCCGAACCGCTCACCACCGAACAGCAATTCCTCAAACAGGAAAAGCAGCTCAAGATGCTGGAGGCTCCCATCGCGCGGGCGCAGAAGATTCGAGAAGACATGCCCAACACCCAGCGGGAATGCGAGAAGTTCGAAGGGCTGCTTTTGCCGGCCAGCTCCGGGTATTCTTCGGTCACTTCCGAGTTGGGTGAAATTGCCAGGAAGAGCGGTGTCACTCTCCAGGGTACCTCTTTCAAGCCGACTCCGGTTCCCGATCGTGGGTTGACCGAAGTGGCCATGGAATCAACCATTGAAGGCGATTACAAGAACGTGATTCTTTTCTTGAACAGACTGCAACGTTCCGCCAATATTTATGAAGTAGAGTCTTTGACGCTGGCCCCGCCGGGTGGGAATAAAGGGCCGGCCAATGTCATCAAAGTCGGCCTGCACGTGAAAACGTATTTTCGGACGGCGGCGTGAAGCAGAAACAACAAGTCGGCATTCTCCTGGTCTTGGTGCTCGTTGCGGCCGTCGTGTGGCTCTGGAATTTTCACGACAAGCCCGCGAAGGCCGATGCTCCCAGTATCAAGGACGATCAGGTCATTGGCGTTGATAATCCTCAGATTCGCATGGATTTGATCGAGCGCGCACGCAGGACGGAGTACAGAAGTTCCGGTCGCAATCCATTCAGCCCGGTGCAAGCTCCGCAGAAGTCGGCTCCTTCCCCGAACAAGAAAACCGAGATTCCGGGGCCGCAGCTGCCACCACCTCCGCCTCCGGTGACTTTGCCCGCGAACGTGAAATTCTATGGCTTCGGCACGGTGCCTAACGGCACATCCCGCCGCGCCTTCCTCACGGACGGCGAAGAAGTGTATGTGGTGGCCGAGGGCGAAATCTTTTTGAAGCGCTTTCGCATTCTCCGAATTGGCAACGCAAATCTAGAATTTGAAGAGCTTTCTTCCGGACGCACGGGCACTGCGCCTCTTGTTGAGGAACAGGGAGGTCCGTCGCAATGATCTCGAGGAGCCGACACAATCTGCGGAAGCACACCCAGCAAGGATATGCGCTATTGCTGGTGATTTTCATGACCACCATGTTGCTTATCCTTGCCACGATGGTGGCTCCAAACATTAAGACGGAAGGGCAGCGCGAAAAAGAGAAAGAAATGATTTGGCGCGGACGGCAGTATGCGCGTGGCGTGAAATTGTATTACCGGAAAATGGGACGTTTTCCGACGAGTATCGACGACCTGACTAAGCCGAAAATCGGGTCGCTGCGTTTCATGCGCCAGGCCTACAAAGATCCCATGAACACCCAGGATGGTTCGTGGAGGCTCATTTACGTTGGTCCCGCCGGGCAGCTCATCGGCAGCTTGAAGCCGCCTCAGACGAATCTCCAGTTTGGCCGCGTACCGGGAATGCCGGGAATCGGTACTCCAGTTAGTAGCATGGCAGCGCCCGGTGCCCCCAACAGTGGTTTCGGGTCGGTTCTGGGGCAGGCGATCGGACAGGTTGGCGGACTGAACCAACCGGGGCAAACCGGAACACAGCAGGCAAGCTCCTCAAACCCCGGGACGAATCCTGCGAATCCCCAGAACGCTCCAGCGACAACCGGCACGCCCGTTTCAGCGGACCAGGGAACAGGAACCGATGCCGATACTCCGATTCCCACGGAGGATGCGCCCACGATCATGGGTGGAAACATCATCGGGGTCGGCAGCAAGATCAACAAGAAATCGGTGATCGTCTACGATCACGGCAAGAATTACCGCCTCTTCGAATTCATCTGGGACCCATCGAAGGATACCTTTGGCATTGGCCAACCCGGCCTGCAAACTGGCACTGGCCTGGGACAGGGGCTGGGCCCGGGAGTGGGGGCGCCGGGGGCGCCTTCCCCGCAGAACCCGGCAAACCCGCAGCCGAATCCACCTCAACAACCCCAGTAGAATCCGCAGCAGCAACGGGTTTCAGAATTCCAAAGGAGTGGTAGGGGGGTTGGCTGCCGCAGGAGAGCAACCGTGTGGCGCTCGCCACGTCCGCCAAACTTCCGTAGAATCATCCTGCTTGGCAAGGCACATCATGCCGTCATCTTCTATTTCAGGCCCCGCGCCGGTGTACGAAGACTACACGCGGTGCATTCATTGCGGCTTGTGCCTCAACGCTTGTCCTACCTATCGCCTGTGGAATCTCGAGGCTGATTCGCCCCGCGGCCGCATCCATCAGATGTTCCACATTTTCCAAGGCGAACTCACCGGCGAGGCGCACGTGGAAACGCGTATCAGCGACGGGTTCGTCGATCACATCGAAAAATGCCTCGACTGCCGCGCCTGCGAAACAGCCTGCCCCTCCGGCGTGGAGTATGGAAAGCTCGTCGAGCATGCTCGCGCTCGAATCGAACGCAGCTACGAACGCTCCTGGCTCGCTCGCGCCACTCGCGATTTCTTTTTCCAGGAGTTTTTCTCCGCTCCCCATTTCCTTGATGACGCAGCCCGGCTTTTCCGTCTCTATCAACGTTCCGGCCTGCAGGCCATCGCGCGTGGCATCGGCATTCTCAAACTGCTTGGCCTTGCCGAACGCGACCGTCTTCTTCCGCGCATCGACGATGAATTCTTCTTCCGCCGCATCGGTTCGACGTTTGCTTCGGTTGGTCCGCGACGCGCGCGCGTTGCCTTCTTTGCCGGCTGCATCGCCAACGTGACGTTTTCCGAGTTGCAGGAAGCCACCGTCCGCGTACTTACCGCCAACGGCTGCGAAGTCGTGGTACCAGGGGAACAAACTTGCTGCGGCGCGCTTTCCGCGCACTCCGGGTTCCGAGAGGCCGCCCGCGCACTCGCGCGCAGAAATCTTGCGGCGTTTCGGCTCGACGATTTCGATGCCATCGTCACCAATGCCGCCGGCTGTGGCTCCACGCTAAAAGAATATGATCATCTTTTTTCATCGGATGAACCTGAATCGCTGCAGGCTGGCGCGTTTGCGGCGAAAACGCGCGACGTCAGCGAGTTTCTCGGGGACCTCGGTCTCACTGCCAAGCTCTATGCGCTGCGCCATCGCGTGACGTATCAGGATTCCTGTCATCTCCTGCACGGGCAGAAAATCCGCGAAGCCCCGCGCACCTTGTTGCGCGCAATTCCTCATCTCGAATTTGTGGAACTGCCGTACTCGGAGATCTGCTGCGGATCGGCGGGAACTTACAGCGTCACTCAGACGGAAACGTCGTTGCAATTACTGGCCGACAAAATGCGTCACGCGCAGTCTACGGGGGCGCATACCATTGTCACCGCCAACCCCGGATGCATCCTGCAGCTTCGCGCCGGAGTCGCCCTCCACCACACGAACCAGAACGTTCTCCACGTTGTGGAACTCCTCGACCGCGCTCTGGTATCCCCATAGTCGGCAACACGCCAGTAACAAATAATCGTGCATGCATCTTACAGGCCTCTGGTTTTTCCCCAGCTCCTTGCTTCCTTACTTCTCGGCCTCGAGAAACGGCGGCGCCCTTTCCGCGGCGATGGGGGTTGCAGCGAAAAGGGCGTGCCGTCTTCAGGAGAGAAGATCGTTGCTACGGTGCATTAAGCATCGAAAAATCAGTTATCCGCGGGTGGTGGCGCCTGATGGCGGCGCATCCTTCCCATCGTTCCAGCATGACCTTGCGTCACGGTATAGTCTGAAGGCACGGCGAAGAGCGATGCTTCTGGCTCCACGCGTTGAATATTCGTAAGCGTGTAGGTAGTTTCGCCGGACCACGGATCGCTGCGCTTGCTCATCACCACGGTCTGCAAATCGTTGGAATACCAGCTTTCGCGGACAATCGTAATCGGCTTTTCATTTCCGATTTGCCCTGCAGGAATAGTGCGTGTAGTTCGCGTGCCTTGCGCGATCACTCCCGCGACGGTTTGCGTGCCGAGATCTTCTTTTTTCAAATTGCCATTCGCGATTTCTTTTTGCTGCCGTGCTTCTATCTTGTCTTGCATCGCCCCCTTCATCCTGGCGAACGGTTTGCCCATTTTCTCAGCGGTCTTCTGGTCAGGATGCAGCAGGAAGGTCGTGCCGGCTACCGGATCATTAATGACCACGAACGATTTCGATTGGGCGGCCATGGGCCCGAAGCCTGCAAACGTAATTTCTCGTCGAATGCGGCCCTGGCTGTCGCGGAAAACATTGCTCTGCGTCTTCCGCGAGAGGTGGTTGCCGTCCGCGAGAGTTTGCGTGGTCTCCGAAACAGCTATGGCGCTGAACGGCGCGCCGGTAACGACTTTGCCTTGGCGCATCCCGCCGAAACCCAACAACTCCATGCGTTCACCGAAAGGTGGCGGAAATTCGCCTTTCGGCCCGGCTTGCATCATCCCTGCGGCGTGAGGCGGCAGTGGAGGAGGCGCCTGCTGTGCTTCAGCGAATCCCGCACCGAGCATAAGCACGCACCCGAGGATCGCGCTTCCCGACAATTTGCGGTTCATTCTTTCTTCTCCTCTTCTCTCCCGAATGAAAAACTATTCGCGCATTTCATTTGGCAAGCGGACGGCTTGCGGTAGTCCGTCATTCCCAACCAGCAAGTCAACCTGAATCCATTCGGCGGCACGGTCTTCATTCACGGGTAGGCCCAGGGCGCCCAGCGCGCCGCGCTGGATGCGGACCTCGAGGATGGTCGCGTCATCGGTATCCGTCGGCAAAACGCCTGGCAGGAAAGTGAAATCGCTCAGTTCGTTATCCGCCATAAGCGTTGGTGAATCTGGTGCAGCGTTTTGTTCCGCCGTACCCGGATTCGCAACAGGGGTGTTCGACTTGTCTGTGAGATTGGCGCGCTGACTGTTGCGCCAGTTGACCCAGCTCACTGCACCAACCACAACTGCAGCGGCTGCAAGCGCCCAGGCAGCCACGACCGCCGTGCGACGCACCCTGGGGGTGTTATACTGCGTGCCAAACTGCTGACGAAGACGCATTTCAACGCGCGCCGGGGCATTCATGCCGGCAGTTGCCACTGCAAGAGACCGCAATTCAATGCGGGCGGCTTCCCACGAAACGCGGAGCGCCGAACAGCGTGTACAGGAAGCCACGTGCGCAGCTGCCTCGGCGCGCTGCGTTTCCGTCAGCGAAGCGTCGCGCTCCGCATCTAACCCAATTGCTTCAAATTCATCGCACGTCATTGCACACTTCCTTCATCCGTCCAAAATCAATCATTTCGCCGCACCTGCCTTCCGTGTCAGGCCTGCGCGCCGAGGCGCATCGCGCAGCATTTCCAGCCGGGCCATCAGCAAAGCGCGCCCGCGATGCAGCCGCGAGCGAATCGTGCCGATTGGACAGCCAATCATTTGCGCGGCTTCTTCGTAACTCCTTTCCTCAAGCTCACAAAGGACCACGGCTTCCCTAAACTCCGCTGGCAAATCCAGGACCGCCGCCCAAACCAGTTCGACGCGTTCGCGCTTCTCTGCCTGGACGGCAGGGGTGGAAGCGTCTTGCAAAACAATTCCAGCGGCCGCGCCATTTTCGGTCTTTTCCTCGAGGGAAACTTCCCGCGGCAAGCGCTCCAGATGCTTCAGGACGCGGTTACGCGTAACACCGTAGAGAAAACCGCCGAGCGTCCCGCGGGCGGCGTCGTACTTCTTCGGATCGCGCATCAGCGTCATAAAAACATCCTGCACAATTTCTTCGGCGGCCCAAGCGTTCCCGCTCATGCGCAGCGCAAAGCGGTACAGCGCCCCCTGGTGGCGCCGATAAAGGAGCGCAAAGGCGTCCTCGTCGCCTTTGCCGGCGCGCCGGAGCAGCACGTCGTCTCTTTCCTGGTCCGCGATGCTCATCTCTCCTGATAGGACGCTCTACCCGGCGTTCTATGTACATTCCCTTGGGGGCAGGGATAAGTTCCCATGGTAAGGGGTGCAAGGGAAGGCCACTAACTCCTTGTATCACAATAAGTTAGGCTGGTATCTGCTATTGGCTGTCGTGTGCCGAGGCCCTTAGGTTTCTTGGGGCCTGAACAGGCGCGCGGCGGTGCGGGTGACGAAGCGGCGGGGAACGAGGCGTTCCCCCTGTGCGCCAAGATAATTCCCCAGGCCCGAGATGACGTAGCTCTTTCCCGCAGCCAGAGCCTTCAAACCCGTTTGCGCCACTTTTTTCGCAGTTTCCGCGCGGCCTCGGAACTTCTGCTGTCCGGACACGGCATGAAATTCAGACTCCGTAGAGCCTGGGCAAAGCGCACAAACGCGAATACCGTAGGGCTTCATTTCTTCCGCGAGCCCCTCGGCAAACAGCAGATCGAAAGCCTTGGTCGCAGCATAAGTGGAAATGTACGGCACAGCTTGGAAAGAGGCCGTCGAGGCGAGAATAAGGATGTCGCCGCGGCGTCGCGCGACCATGCCCTGCAAGAAGAGATGCGTCAGGTGCACCACGGCAGCGCAATTCACCTGAACCATCTCTAGCAGGCGCTCTTTATCAACGGCAGGGAATTCGCCGTATTTGCCGAAGCCCGCATTGTTGACGAGCAGATCGATTTCAATTCCTTTGTCGCGCGTGAAAGCAAAAACCTTTCCCGGGGCGGTGGGATCGGCCAGATCGGCGGGGAACACTGTGGTCTGCACCTTGTAGTTGGAAGCCAGCCGCTGCGCCAAAGTATCGAGGCGATCTTTGCGCCGCGCTGTCAAGACCAGATTCGTTCCGCCCCGCGCTAATTCTTCCGCGAGGGCAACTCCAATCCCCGCGCTCGCGCCCGTAACCAGCGCCCATTTGCCTTGCCATTCTTCCGCCATATAACTCCCCATTTCCGTGCCACCATTAAACCTTAGCGGGCAAGCAGCATCTATTCTACGGATTGGTACTCAGCGCTGCATCCTCCTCGTCTCTACCGTCTAGCACACAACGAGTCGCTAAAACTTTCCCTCCCTGAATTCCTCTTAACCAGAAACCGCACCGCGCCAGTTATTCCGGCACGACGGCGACGGCTTCCAATTCGATCAAGAATGGCTCGCGGAACAAGCGCTTGACCTCGACCGCGGTGCTTGCCGGCGGATTTGCGGTATTGATGAACTTATCCCGCACTTCGCGTACCACCGTAAGCTGCGTGATGTCCGAGAAGTAGTAGTTCAGCTTGACTACATTTCCGAAGTTCGCGCCGCTGGCCTCCAGCGTGGCTTTCAAGTTTTCGAACGTCTGCTGTGCCTGGGCGCGCAGGTCTCCCTCGCCCACCACTTTGCCGGAGCGATCCAGGGCCACTTGGCCGGCTACATAGATGATGCGCCCGCGCCTGATGTCCACTGCTTGCGAATACCCCGGCGACGGCGGCAGATTCTCCGACTTTATGAAACGCACGGCATCTTCCAAATGACTCATTGGCTTGTTCTCCTTGTGCGCCGGTCAAACCGGCGAGGTGTAGTGAATGCAAAAGTCACACGAATGTGAAATAGCGACGCCCATCGGCCGACTGACACGGCTCGCATAGGCGGTCTTGTTTACCTGATTGCGGTCTTGGGAATTCTTCTCCCGTTGCCGCGCGGCCTGACTCACGCAGCGCGATTGCATTCGCCGCGCTGGAGAACCGGAAGCCGGATCTCGGCCAAAGCCTCTTCTTCGTTTCCTTGGACAGGCTCAAGCCAGTAAACTTCCCACTTGGGTCCGCGTGAGACGAATTTGTTCTTTTTTAGCCAAGCCTGGAGCGTTTGGTAGACTCGCGGAATGGTTTGGTCGCTGCCCGTGTGAAACAGCGACACCATGCGAGTCGCGGGCATTTGGTACACGCGGATTCCTCGTGTGGGACTCGCCGGACGTTTCAAGAATCGTAAGGCTTCGCAATCGATTTGCGGCCCGTCCTTCGCGCAAGTGTGCCAGAGCGCGGCGCGCTTTCCTGTCACCAACTCGGGACGGATTCGGCGCTCGATTTCTGCAAACAGATCATCGGCTTCCTCATAAGACCGGAGCCTTTCTCGGGCAGCAGCAACCCACACGGGCTGAATCTCCCGCAACTCGATCCGCCAGCTTGCTGGGTTGTCTCCCATGGCAGTGTCCTGCAACTGGGCTTCGATTCTTGCCAGGCATCCCAGGTCATCTTGGATGCGCCGCTGCAAAAGAGCCCGTCGTTCGCGAAGAATCTCTTTCAGTTCAGCCGGGGTAGGCCGTTTTTGCAGCAATTCGCGAATCTCCGCCAGGGAGAGTCCCATGGCCTTGTAAAGGCGGATGTCTTGCAGTTCCCGAAGTTGCCTGGGCTCATAGCTCCGGTAATTGGTCGCCGCATCCACATGCGACGGCTCGAGCAAACCTGCTTCGTGGTAAAACCGCAGGGCTCGAATGGAGACATTTCCCAGCCGGGCGAATTCACCGATCCTTAGCAAGGTCTCCTCCTCTTCTTGTTACGTTTCATGCAGCCTAAACCCTTCCGTAACGAGAGAGTCAAGAAGAATCTAGCGGCGAACCGCACAGTCGGGGATTTGGTCCTAAAGGAGGATTTGTGGAGGGCGCGTTGTGGGCTTAGGCGCCGACTCGCGCTCTTACCCGGAAGGAGCTGCCCGAGAGTTCACTTCTCTGGCCGAAGAAATGCGTCTTTCAGACGAGCGGTCTCGCGTTTGATGCGCTCCATCACCCGTCGCGCCCACACAAACTCCGCCGCAAGCAAACCCAAGCCCATTAAGATTACCGGCGTGCCTGGACCAGGCGTGAAAATCATAATGATTCCCAGGATCAGCAACGTGAACCCGGTAAGAATCAGGAAAATGCGGCGGACTTGAGCGACAGTGCGGAGGATCATTCAGGTTCAGGAAAGGATCTTTCTGGCGGAGAGGGTGGGATTATACCCAACGCAATTTGTTGTTGGGACGCGTTGGAATGCGTTTTTTCGATACCGCAACCTATTGCATCCCAAGGATTTATTTTGAATCCTCTCAAGCCCTCATAAACAAAGCGTTTGCTGCAACCCCGAAATCCAGAAAATACGCAAAAGTGGTAGCAAGACGGTAGCAAAAATTAGGCTCAGAAACCGATCTTTCTCTCCAGGGCCGGAGTCATGCCGCCTAACCTTTTGAATCGCTCCGCAATCCTGTCCATGATCTTCTGCTGTTCCTTGGTATCGCCGGAAGGTAGGAAGCGATACCAGCGAGCAAGCTGCTCGTGATTGGCCTTTTCGACTTGCTCCATGGTCGGGAAATCTGGTCGGTCGTGCTGCATCTTGATTCTGCCTCGTTCTGAAGCAGTAAGTATACCTGAGGTTCGACATTCCGAACGCTTGCAACCAGCGGCTCGCTTGCCGTAGATTCACGTGCGAGCAGAACGGCAACTCCAGCGACCGACCCCCTGGTCCCGAAGAGGGCGGTATAAAACATCTAAGTCTGCATCTGTCGCTTACGGGACTCCACGACCATTTACCCTGCTCTTGAAGTGGACGAAGTTGGACGGAAACGGTGACCACAGAGTAGGTCGCGTCTCTCGTTCGGCAAATCGCAGGCACATCGCGCAGGAGTGCTGCGCAACCGCAGCGGTTTAGCAAATCTAGTCCACACTGGTCCTGTTGCGCGGAATCAATCACTTACGGTGCATCATTAAGTGTTTAGCGCCGGATTTTTTGGACACTGAATTGAGTGAATTGAGTGTATTCATGCAGCGGCTCCGAGTGCAAGGAGCTGCTGGCGCGCCTGGGCTGGCGTGAGGTAGCCCAGGCGCTGAACGATCCAGCGCTGGTTATAACGCTCGCGAAATTCCGCCAGCGCGTGCCGCAGTTCTTCGATATTCTGGAACACCCTGACCAGCAACGAGAGGGCGCCGTGAGCAACGGCTTCATCGTGGCGCACGTAGGGCGAATCTGCAACCCTTCGGTTAACAGCCGGGGGGTATAAAACTCTAAGTGCCGCGTTCGGTGTCGCTTACGAGCCTTATCGCTGTTTATCCTGCCCTTGAATTGGACGGAAGTTGGACGGAAATTGGGAATCGGTGAGAATGAATGTGTGTGTGTAACCGATACCGACTGACGCACTCGAAGCAGTACCTTGCTGAACGGTTTCAGGCGGCGGATGATGAAGTTGAAGAGCATCCGCGATACAACATTGCGCCAACGCAGCCAGTCCTGATTGTCCTCAAAGAACAAGGCAAAAAGATTCGCCACTTCACAACCATGCGTTGGGGATTGATTCCATCCTGGGCAAAGGACATGAGCATAGGAAATCGGACGCTCAACGCTCGGTCGGAGACCGTGACAACCACACCGGCATTTCGAGATTCGATCCTTACCAAGCGCTGCCTCATTCCTGCGGATGGATTTTACGAGTGGCGAAAAATGGGATCTGTGAAGCAGCCTTACTGTTTTGAGGTTGGTGACCGTGAGTTGTTCGCATTCGCGGGACTATGGGACGAGTGGACGAGTCCAGACGGAGAGGTCATCGAAAGTTGCACGATTTTAACAACCAACCCAAATTCCCTCGTAGAAGACTTGCACAACCGCATGCCGGTGATCGTGGCACCGGACAAGTACGACCTCTGGCTTGATCCAGACGTGACCGACTTCGAGGCAATTCGTGACATTCTCAAGCCATACGACGCAGCTCAAATGCGGTGCTATCCCGTCAGTAGGAAGCTCAACAATTCAAAAATTGACAATGCGGAGGCCGCGTCGCCTGTCACGTTAGACACTCCAACTCAGGGGCAGTTGTTCTAGCCTTCACGCTTTAACGAAGTTGAGATTGGGGAGGGTTGGTGTTGCGTCGTCAAGGCTGTCAGTAGTCTGCCCTCGCCGTTCAACTTCCGGTTTGCCCGTAATCCGTCCGATAGCCATGAACCGGCATCACTAATCGTGAGTTATCGCGTCGCTCGTCGGCCGGTCAGTGCTAGCGGGCCCCACGCTCTAGTAGCAACTGCGAGATTTCATTCTTGCGACAATTGATTCCGCGTTGTAGAGGCGTGTCACCTTTGCGGTTCCGCACATTCACCGCCGCACCGGAATCGAGCAACGCTCGCGCGATCTCCACATGTCCCCGCCGCGCAGCCATATGAAGCGCTGTCGCCCCCGTTACGCCGCTACACGCGTTGACGTCCGCACCGGCTCGCACCAGCGCACGGACTACCTCGGGGCCCGTTCCCGACGCGCATTCGTTCGCGACGCAATAGAGTGGCGTACGCCCGCGACCCTGGATGTTCGGGTCCACACCAAGCCGCAGTAGTAATGCCACCACTTCCAAGCAACCTGCGCCGGCCGCGAAATGCAAGAGAGTGGTCCCGGCAAAGCGCCGCGTCGCGAGTGAGGGGTCGCTCTCCGCGGCATCGATGACAAAGTGAATCAACCTCGCACGGCCGGATTGAACCATCCGTGCCAGTAATCCCACGAACACCGATGGACGGGAGGCAAAGCGTCGTGCGAAACCGAGCGCTTCATCGTCTCGGCCTTCCACAATGGCTGCGATAGCGCTATCCAAAACCCGCTGCTCGCTCCAACGCGCAGCCAACTCTTCATGGTCCGACTCGGAAGTGTCCCTTCCAATGACATAGGCGGAACTGTGCGAGAAAAAGTGACGAAGCGCGTCTCTCGTCGCATCATCCAGCGGCGCGGCATCGAGCGTTGCCTCCATATGTCTCAACCAGGCACGTCGTGCGTTGGGGCCAATCTGGAAGCGTGCGTGTGATTCGCGCAAGCTCAGCCACCATCGGTGCTGAGTTTGATTTTCATCTCCACCCAGGAATTGAATGAGGAAAGCGGAGAACTCTTCGGTAGCACACCTTAGGCTCTTGCCTGGGAAGAACGGGCGAAGAATTGGGTCCTTGCCGACGCGCGCGTAAAACGCTGCGGACAACCTCCTGCAACCCTCTTCACCACCAAGTGCTTCCAGCAATGCACTACGAGCGCGCATGGAAGCGATTGTACCCTCCGGCGTTACTCGCCGGAAGCGCGGCAGAGATCACTCAAGGGTTCCCAGCGGATCGTCGGCAACCCTTACCTTGGGATTACTTCCCGCTTGCCCGTGATCCGCTCGGCAATCAGTCTGAGCCGAAGTCCGTTCAGTTTCCGGTAACGCAGTTTCACAAGCCTCACCTTCCTCATACCAACGATCCACCCAGGAAAATAGCAGTATGGCGTAATAGAGCGTCCCAGCTGTTACTCATCTCTGAGCGCGACGTTCGGGTCTAGCCGCGATGCGCGCCACGCCGGCAGCCAACTGGCGACCACCGCCACGGCCGTAATCGTCGCGATCACAAAGGCGATCGTCACAATATCTGTCGGTTGCACACCAAACAGCAGCGACGCAATCAGCCGATTTACGGCAAGTGCACCTGCAAGGCCAATGGTGACACCCAACGCCGTGACCTGAAGTCCTTGCTTCATGATCTGTGTGAGCACGTGGGAGCGAGTTGCACCGAGGGCGACCCGAATGCCGATCTCGCGCCGCCGCTCGGTAACCATGTAGGAGAGCACACCGTAAGTGCCGATGGCTGCCAATAGAAGCGCCAGTCCTGCAAAAGCGCCCAATAGCTGCGCCAGAAGTCTCGGCCGGCGAATCGATTCGGCGAACACCGAATCCATGTCGCGAAGCCGCACGACGGGAACCGCGGCGTCCACTTCCCGAACCACTCGCTGGATCGTCCCTGACAGCGCCGCCGGTGGCAGCGTCGTCCGCATCACCACATTCATACTCGGCGGAGCGACGCCGTGCTGGTCAAGGGATACGTAAAGTTCAGTTCCTGCCGGACGCTCCACCCCGCGTTGCCTGACGTCCTTGGCTACTCCGATCACCGTATGCCAGACATCATCGCTAGCGCCAAACGAACCACCCGGAGGCCGCAGACGATGGCCAATCGGGTTCTGCCCCTTCCAGATCCTTTTCGCCAAAGTCTCATTGACGATGGCTACCTTGCCTTGCGACGCGGTGTCGGTTCGCTCGAAGCCGCGGCCGGCGACGATCGGGATGCCCATCGTCCCGAAATAGTCGCCCATGACGAATTGGTAGTAGTCGATGATTGCAAAGGGCCTCCCATCGTCGGAGGTGTAGTTCCCGATAAGAGTAGCGATCGCATCTGGAGTTCGATTCGGCGGCAGACCCGACATGGCAGCCGTTCCCAGTACGCCCGGTAAGGAGCGAAGCCTGTCGAGGACGCGTTGATATGCCTGCGCGCGTGCCTCGGGCTCTGAATTCGCCATTGGCAATGTCATCGAGAACGTCACCAGCCGCGACCGGTCAAATCCTGCATCGATCCTCGTGAGGTTGTAGACTGTCTGAACTAGCAAACCCGTTCCGATAACCAGCATCACCGCGAAGGCGACTTGGGCTATCACGAGTCCACGACGGGCGTAATGACGCCAGGCACCGCTGGAACCCCTTGCGCCCTCCTTTAGCGCAGCCGCCATGCTACTCGTTCTCCCGCGCCCGAGCGCCACGAATCCGAAAAGCAGGGCAGTCCCAGTCGAGAGGCCGAGCGCAACCAGCAGAACGGGCAAATTAATCGTAATCTCACTCGGCCGTGGGATGCTAGTCGGGTAAGCACGGATTAGCGCCCGGACGCCAGCGCTGGCTAGCCAAAGACCCAGAATGCCACCGGCTACGGACATCACCGCACCTTCGGTTACCGACTGCCGGAGCAGCCGGCCGCGGCTGGCGCCGAGAGCAATACGCAGTACAAACTCACGTCTGCGTGACCCGGCGCGAGCCATCACCAAGTTCGCGAGATTCGCGCAGACAATGAGCAACACGAGTCCCACGGCGGCCTGCAGAACCCAGATCGGGCGGCTGGCATTCCCAACGATCGCATCCTGTAACGCTCGCAATTGGATGGTGTGGTCTACTGAGCGCAGGGGACGGTTCGAGGGCACATGGTCTGTCGTGCCGACACGATCGCCCCAGTTTTCGAGGAATGCACTCAGCTCCGTCTGTGCCACCTCAGCGGTGACGCCATCTTTCAGTCGCGCAATGACGTAGAGGACATGGGCCTCGCGTTGCCGGGCCATATTCGGATGAAGCCAGAGGGGCAACCAAACCTGGGTGTGGTTATCCATGACGTCGGCCCCGGGTGGCATAATGCCAACGATTTCGTGGGGGCGGCCCTCGATTTCCACCTTTTGTCCAACGAGCGGTCGTTGTCCAAATGCTGTTCGCCACAATTCGTGGGAGAGAATTGCGATCGGTGGCGGGAGCGTCCCAGTCCAACGCGCAGTTTCTTCGTCACTAAAGAAGCGTCCCTGCCCCGGCTGAATACTGAGCGCTTTGAGCAAATGTGCATCGACGGAGATCGAGCGCATCCGCAGAGGTCGATCCCCGGTCGTGAGGTTGACCTCGCCGGTTGTGTACGCCGCGCCGCCGGTCGAATAAGCGCCAACCGCCGCGAACGACCGGTTCATCTGGCGGAACTCGATGTACTCTGGCGCAGAGAGCGCACTTCCAGTGCCCCCAATGGCCGGAGCTTCTGCCGTCAGATACATCAGCTGATCGGGTTTTGGATAGTCGAGGGGCCGCAGCAGCACTCCATGCACGATCGTGAAAATGGCAATGTTTGCTCCGATCCCAAGCGCCAGCGTGGCGACGACAACTCCTGTGAACCCTGGACTCTTCGCTAAAGATCGAATCGTGTAACGTACATCTTGGACAAGATCCTCGACAAAGTTTACGCGGAGCATATCCCGGCACTCCTCCTTGCATTGCGCGATGCCTCCGATCATGCGCTGCGCGGCCCGGCGGGCCTCCTCGGGCGGCATACCGGATGAAATGTTCTCTTCAATGAGCTGATCCAGGTGGAAACGAAGTTCGGTTTCGAGCTCGAACTCGACATTCGGACGGCGGAACAGCGACCGAAGCCGCAAACGCACTTTGTCTAACATCCGCATGGCTAAGCTTCCTGGACCACGATGTTGATGGCCGTCGACAGCCTAGCCCAGTTAGCCAATTCCCTTTCTAGTTGTTTCCGTCCCGAACGTGTAAGGGTGTAGAACTTTGCCATTCGCCCGGTCTCAGTCGGACGCCACTCGGCCTTGATCCAGGCCTGCTGTTCCAGCCGGTGTAGCGCCGGGTACAGGGATCCCTGCTGGATCTGGAGAGCTTCTTGTGAAACCTGCTGGATGCGCTTGGCGATGGCCCAGCCGTGTTTAGGTTCGAGCAAGATGGTCTTGAGGATCAAGAGATCGAGAGTGCCTTGGACAAGATCGGTCGGCTTTGCCATATGCCTAGATTGCCTACAATTGTAGACGATCAACAGATCATTGCGCAAGCCGGCCTCTTGACTGACCAACCGGCTGGCATCCGGGAAGATGATCCTGCGTCGATCCTGATTGTTCCCGAAAAAACCAAGGCGGTCCCGGCTGGAGAGTCCGGCTACCGGAAATTGGGTGAATTGTCGGCCAACAGGAAGTTGGGATTGTCGTCTGGAACTGGACGCCGCCGTACAGCCGACCTCTTGACAACCCTCTCCGTTCTGATCAGAATTAGCCTAGGCGAATAAAAAGCGAATATAAGGCTAGGACCATGAGCGCAACCCTTCTGAAACAAGGAAGACTCGAAACAGCTCTCGTTGGGCGTGGGCTCGAAGGATTTCAGCAGCGCGTCGAGGTTGAACTCCA